>OAWS01000030.1_pt1 | contig 130842 bp, 112 predicted proteins | sample 1517141 | NCBI WGS metagenome assembly OAWS01 (sample SAMEA2580173, study PRJEB22360) | human gut metagenome | biome: human gut; feature: human-associated habitat; material: faeces | place: Denmark | collected 2008/2010
ACCATTACTGGTACCGACTTGTGGTTCACTACACTTGGCGGTAAATACCCGTGACTGGACTTTCACCAGTAAGATTAGTGCCATGCTCGGCACACTAGAAGAAAAGCGGTCTGCCTTCCAGCAAACCGCTTTCTCTTTTTCAACTATTCAGAACCCGCCAATTGAAATCCGCGCATACACTTAATGGCCCCAATATCTTCCATTGCGTTTACCATGCGGTAAACGGTTGCAACGCCGATTTTTGGATCTACCTTTGATGCCTTGAAATAGATTTCCTTACAGCAGGAACAATCTTCCTCAAGGATAATATCCAGCAGCATCAGCCGCTGCTTGGTAATCCTACAGCCTGATTCCTTCAGTTTTTGAATAATCATTTCTCTCTGCATCATTTGGCATCTCTTCTTTTTCTATTTTGCTGACACAGTTTTCTTTGCGTCAAAGTTTAATGTGTTACTCTCCTTATAAGGACGGAACAGCAGATAAATAAATCCGATGATCAGTAAGAATGCTACAACGGTACCAACACCGAATGTACCAACTGTGATCAGTGTACCGATCTGGTAGATACACAGGGAAACAATGTAAGCTAAGATACACTGATATCCGATCGCAAACCAGAACCACTTCACGTTGTTCATCTCACGCTTGATCGCACCCATAGCTGCGAAACATGGTGCACATAACAGGTTGAACACCAGGAAACCATAAGCGGCAACCGGAGTCATAACCAAAGACAGTGACTTCCAGATTTCGGAACCATCTTCTGCAACTTCTGCAAAACCGAATAACTGTCCGAACGTAGCTACAACGTTCTCTTTTGCGATCAGACCGGATACAGCAGCAACTGCCATCTTCCAGCCGTTACCAGCCTTGGTCCAGCCAAGTGGTGCGAAGATCCATGCGATTGCAGAACCAACTTTTGCAAGAACACATTCTGCCTGGGCAGCCTCAAGAGCAGCACCCTCTAATCCGTCGAAATCAAGCATTCCAAAGGTTCCGTTGCTCCATCCGAAGTTCATTAAGAACCATAAAACAATTGTTGATAACAGGATAATTGTACCTGCTTTCTTGATGAAAGACCATCCACGCTCCCACATGCTGCGGAGTACGTTTCCAACGGTTGGCCAGTGATATGCAGGAAGCTCCATAACGAATGGTGCAGGATCTCCTGCGAACATCTTTGTTTTCTTTAAGATAATACCGGAACAGATAATTGCTGCAACACCTACAAAGTAAGCACTCCATGCAACCCATCCGGAATTATGGAAGAATGCACCTGCGATCAAAGCAATGATTGGAAGCTTTGCTCCACAAGGTACGAATGTTGTTGTCATGATTGTCATCTTGCGGTCACGGTCGTTCTCGATCGTACGGGAAGCCATAACACCAGGAACACCGCATCCACTACCAATCAGCATTGGGATGAATGATTTTCCGGATAATCCGAATTTACGGAAAATACGGTCCATGATAAATGCGATACGTGACATATATCCACAGGACTCAAGGAATGCCAGGAAAATGAACAGTACCAGCATCTGCGGTACGAATCCAAGTACAGCACCCACACCGGAGATGATACCATCTACGACAAGTCCTGTCAGCCAGCCGGCACAGTGAATGTTCTCAAGTAAGGTTCTTGCTCCCGGAACAATCCACTCGGCAAACAATGTATCATTTGTCCAATCGGTAAGGAATGCACCAACTGTTGTGATAGATACATAATACACGATAAACATAACCAATGCAAAAATTGGAAGTGCAAGGAAACGGTTCGTAACAATACGGTCGATCTTATCCGAAGTGGAAAGTTTCTCACCCTTCTTTGCTTTTGTAAGACACTCTCCAATGATGGAAGAAATGTATACATAACGCTCATTGGTAATGATTGACTCGGTATCATCATCAAAATGATCCTCAAGTTCCTTGATCTCTGCAGATACATCTGGCATCAGACTTAAGAGTTCAGAAATCTTATCGTCTTTTTCCAGAAGTTTGATTGCGAAAAACCGCTTCTGTTCCTGTGGAATATCCGAGCTGATCTTATCCTCTACCTTTGCAATGATATCCTCAACCTCTGATGCGAACGCATGTGCAGGTGTGACTTTCTTCTTCTGCTGTGCGAGAGCAACGGCCTTTTCTGCTGCCTTTGTAATTCCTGTTCCTTTCAGAGCGGAAATCTCAACAACTTCGCAGCCCAGTTTCTGGCTCAGCTTATCGATATGTATCACATCACCATTCTTGGCAACGATATCCATCATGTTTACTGCCATGATTACCGGAATACCAAGTTCCATGATCTGTGTAGAAAGATATAAGTTACGCTCAATATTTGTACCGTCCACAATATTGATGATTGCATCCGGTCTGTCTGCAACAAGATAATTTCTTGCTACCACTTCCTCCAGAGTGTATGGGGAAAGAGAATAAATACCCGGAAGATCCATGATGGTAACATCTTTATGACCCTTCAGACGTCCTTCCTTTTTTTCTACTGTTACACCCGGCCAGTTACCAACAAACTGATTGGAACCGGTCAATGCATTGAACAATGTCGTTTTTCCGCAGTTTGGATTTCCTGCCAATGCAATTTTCACTGCCATAATTCTCCTCTTTTCTGTGCTGGCGCACTTTTGTTTTATCAGCCTTGCTAAAATTTGAAATCGCTAGTTTTTGTAAGTCGCTACTAACCTTATGGTAAAAAAAATTACTCTACCTGGATCATTTCAGCATCTGCTTTACGCAGGGACAGTTCATACCCTCTGACCGTAACTTCCACCGGATCTCCGAGTGGTGCTACTTTACGGACATAAATCTCTACGCCCTTGGTAATTCCCATGTCCATGATACGACGTTTTACAGGTCCTTCGCCTGTCAGTTTTGTAGCTTTGACAGTCTCGCCAACTTTTGCATCTTTTAATGTCTTCATCGCTGTTCCCTTTCTAAATCATTATTTTATTTGCCATATCCTTACCGATAGCAACACGCGCTTCTTTCACATTCACAATCATGTTTCCATCCGTTTCAGATATCACAGCCACTTTTCCCCCGACAACAAAACCAAGATTCTCAAGATGGCGTCTTGTTTCTTCTTTTCCACCGATCTTTTTGATCTCATTCTCTTCTCCTGCTTTGCACATTGTTAAAGGCATCATAAAAACATCCTCCTGCTTTCCGCCGCGTGCAAGCGACTTTATTGAGAATCATTTCCATCTCTTACGTCAGTTAGTATATGCTAACGGCCATAAGTTGTCAATAACAAAATAATATTTTTTCAGCTTATCCGACATTTTTTTCTTAAATAATCAGGTACCAGCACACAAAATTTCTCCGTTATTAAGCGTTTGCAAGTGCTTTCCCAAGTGCCTTGCACTGTTCCATTGCATCTGCATCCGGAGCCTCCTGACAGATGACACCTTCCCCTCCTACGATCGTTGCACCGGCTCCGCTCATACGTGCTTCCCAGTCACGCATCCACTGTCCGTCCCCCCATCCGTAGGAACCAAACAGTCCGATCTTCTTTCCGGAAGCAAATCCTTCCACGTCTGCAACAAACGGCTCCATCTCACTCTCTTCGAGTACTTCTGCTCCCATGGCAGGACATCCTAATGCAAATACACCCTCTCCCTTTAACTCGTCAATGTTCATATCGCTGACAAATACAGCTTCCGCCTCTTTGCCTGCCTCTTTGATTCCTTCCACGATGGCATTTGCCATGCTCTCTGTGTTTCCACCCTGTGTCCAAAATACAACTGAAATCTTACTCATTTTAAATTCTCCTTTTCTTTTTATAATGTTATGATGCATATTGACAGTCACAATCAACCAGCTGCCAGATTTCCGTATTGCTGCAAATCGCAATAATCTCTTCAATGCGCATTCCATATGACAAAAGCTGGATCAGTTTTTCCCTGGAATGTTCATATTTCTGAAACAGCCGGATTTTTTCATGCGGTCTGTCATATACTTTCCAGTAACCCGAATACAAATAGTTTTTCCCCTGATTGTGGATGAATCCTTTTACATCCTCCGGCGGATATCCAAGCAAAAGTCCCATCTCATGCGGAAAAACTTTCTTTTCTTTCAAATACTGCTGATAATGTGTGCGAAACACCGGCAGCACCTGTTTTAAGTCTGTGTCGATATAACCGATCTCATGTAACAACGCAAGCACACTTTCCCCGGAAAAAAATTTTTCCAGGCGCTCCCTGTGATACAGGAACACGGTAATCTTCCCCGCATGAATTCCCAGCGGATAAATCGTCAGTTCACTTTCTTTAAAAATATCTTTCATCCGCTGGTAATCCTGTTTTTTGATATTCAGCAGATTCGATTCTTTCAGTCCGGTGATCAGCGGTGCACACTGAAATGCTATCTGAAGTTCGATCTCATCGCCACGCAGTTTACGCATGATCTCCCATATTTTTCTGCTCAAGTCCGTCGCCCCTTCCAAAAGTTAGTTATCTCTAACTAACAGAAAGAATACACGAAAAAACAGGCTCCCGTCAAGAGCCTGCATTGATATTTTTTATCAATTATATTTTATTTTGTGTATACCGCACCAGAGCATCCCTGTAAATAGCGCCCAGCCGGCTCGGAAGAACCTTTTTGTGCGTCACGGTACCGATATGCATATCCCCCTGTGCTTCCAACGGAACGGCAACAATATTCTCTCCGTTTAATTCCTCGTCAATCACCCCGCTGCAGACCGTATAACCATTCAGACCAATCAGCAGATTAAACAGGGTTGCCCGGTCTCTGACACGGATATTCTTCGGCCGGTCCACGGTACTGAATATCTCCTCGGAGAAATAAAAAGAATTGTGTTCCCCCTGTTCAAAAGAAAGATACGGATACGGCTCCAGTTCTTCGATTGTCACAGACTTTTTGCCCGCAAGCGGATTTTTCGTGCTCACAAAAATATGCGGTTTTGCCACAAAAAGCTCGGTAAACACAAGGTCATGTTCCTTGATCAGTTTCTCAAGTACGGTACGGTTAAAATCGTTCAGATAAAGAATTCCGATCTCGCTTTTCATCTGCGCGACGTCCTCTATGATTTCATACGTCTGGGTTTCCCGCAGACAGAAATCATACTTTTCGCTTCCATACCGCTCGATCAGTTCCACAAATGCATTGACTGCAAACGAATAATGCTGGGTGGAAACACTAAATTCCTGTTTCCGCCCAGCTTTTTTCTTGTATGTTTCCTCCAGCAGTGCCGCCTGTTCCAGAACCTGTCTGGCATACCCTAAAAAAGTCTCCCCCTCTTTGGATATGACAATTCCGCGGTTTGTCCGTTCAAAAATGGTAATCCCCATCTCTTTTTCCAGTTCCCTGACTGCCTTTGTCAGACTCGGCTGGGAAATAAATAATTTCTTTGCCGCATCACTGATCGTCCCGGTCTGTGCAACGGTCGTAACATATTTCAACTGCTGTAAGGTCATAAAGCATCCTCCTATAAGATGTCAATATACTCTCCGTTTAATGCTTTATTCATGCTGCGGACAGCGCAGAATTTACCGCACATGGAACAGGTATCCTCCTGTTCCGGTGCCCGGTCCGCACGAATGGCTTTGGCGGTCTCCGGGTCCATGGCACATGCCCACTGTGCTTCCCAGTCCAGTACTCTTCTGGCATCCGCCATCTTATTGTCCATCTCCATGGCTCCCGGTACATGCTTTGCGATATCTGCCGCGTGCGCTGCAATCTTTGATGCCATAATTCCCTGCTTTACATCATCCACATTCGGAAGTGCCAGATGCTCAGCTGGTGTCACATAGCAGAGGAATGCCGCACCGTTGGCAGCAGCGATCGCACCACCGATGGCAGAAGTGATATGATCATATCCCGGCGCAATATCGGTCACCAGAGGTCCCAGTACATAAAACGGTGCACCCATGCAGATGGTCTGCTGGATCTTCATATTTGCAGCAATCTGATCCATCGGCATATGTCCCGGCCCTTCCACCATAACCTGGACATCCTTTTCCCAGGCACGTTTTGTCAGTTCTCCCAGACGGACAAGTTCTTCAATCTGACAGACATCCGAAGCATCTGCAAGACATCCCGGACGACAGGCATCTCCCAGTGAGATTGTCACATCATATTCCCGGCAGATGTCAAGAATTTCATCATAATATTCATAAAACGGATTTTCTTCCCCGGTCATTGTCATCCACGCAAATACTAAAGAACCGCCACGGGATACAATGTTCATCTTCCGCTTGTGGTTTTTGATCTGATCGATGGTTTTTCTGGTAATGCCACAGTGCAGAGTAACAAAATCCACACCATCCTCTGCATGCAGACGTACAACATCAATAAAATCTTTTGCCGTGAGTGTTGCCAGGTCTCTCTGATAGTGTATCACAGAATCGTATACCGGTACAGTTCCAATCATCGCCGGACATTCCGAAGTCAGTTTTCTCCGGAATCCTGTAGTATCTCCATGGGAAGACAGATCCATGATTGCGTCCGCTCCCATATCCACCGCTGCCATAACTTTCTGCATTTCAATATCATAATCTTTCCAGTCTCTGGATACTCCAAGATTGACATTGATTTTGGTCCGGAGCATGGAGCCCACACCCTGCGGGTCCAGACATTTATGGTTTTTATTTGCGCAAATGGCAACCTTTCCGGCTGCCACCAGAGGCATCAACTCTTCCACACGCAAGTGTTCCTTCTGTGCAACTTTCTTTAATTCTTCTGTTACGATTCCTTTTCTTGCAGCTTCCATCTGCGTTTTGTATTCTCTCATTGGTTTCTCCCTTCCTTGTATAAAATAAAAAAACACACGTATAATGCTTACACGTGTGTGGTAACTTTCATTTTCCCTACGTTGGCATTATCCAAATCAGGTTATAGGTCAAAGCAATACAGCTTACTCTCAGCCTTCTTTTTGAAAGCTCCCTTTTTCTTATTTTAAATATAGTTCATTATTATACAATCCATGGATGCTGTCAAGATTTTCCCTGTAAGTTCCGATAAAAATACATAAATTTGCCAGGAAGTAGATTGTCATTTTCTGTGTTTTACGCTATGATGAAATTATTAGGCAAATTTACAGGAACCTCTTATTACGGAGAATACATGTCATGAAAAAACCTGATTTAACCAAATACAAAACTACAAGCACGCTTTATCTGCTTATTCTTATCATTGCAGCTGTTGCCCTGATCTTCGGATGGCGGTGTACCTCAAGCAGTCTCAGCAACCGCAGTGCGGATCTGCACATCCGGACGCTCCCATCCCGGTGTGTTAAGGTATCCAAAACAACTACTGTTTACCGGATTTCCGATGTCCGATGGACCAAAAAGGCTTCTACCCTGATGTTTTACAGCCAGCATCAGACCGTGGTTGTGGAAGCAGACGGAAAACTGCTTTATACGCGCAGCCTTAAACCGGACAGTATTCTGCATACAACCGGACGTAATTGTGAAATGGTCTCTGTCCCGGAAAATACACGCAGCATCCTCGTCACACTCACCAACTGCAACCCGGACAAACAGGTGTCTGATCCGGTTTTCTATCAGGGCGATGGTGTCCATATGTTTCGCCATGAACTTTTAAAAGCAGGGATCCCCATGCTCCTCGGCATTATGAACGTTGCACTTGGCATTCTGCTGCTCACCTACTGGCTGTTTGTGCATCATTGGGCATATGTGAGCAAATCCATGCTGTATCTTGGAATTCTTACAACGGATCTTGGTGCATGGTTCTGCCTGGAAACAAGCTCTTCCATTCTTCTGTCACAGAACCCGGTGTTCCATTCCTATGTGACCCGCATGCTTCTTCTGCTGCTGCCCATTCCTTTTATGATGTTCGTCCGGCATTATTTAAAAGCAAGGGACCGGTATCTTTGCCGGATTTTTGTCTGGCTGGATGTGGCAGAGATTGCAGTGGTTTTACTCCTGCAGCTTATGGATATCCGTGACCTGACGCAGACACTCTGGATGACCCATGTCATGATCGGCCTTGCAGTTTTATATTTTATCTATACCATCTGCAACAAATTTTATCACCACACGACGACACATGCCCTGTGGATCTGTACCATAGGGATCATTATTCTGATCGGTGCTCTTTTTTCCGACATGTACAATTATTATCAGGGGTCGCAGGACATCGAAATTGTCGGCCGCATCGCCATGCTGCTGTTTATCGTAACCCTTGCCTGCGACACCGCATTCGTATCCCTAAAGGAAATCGATACCGGCCGTCGCGCGGCTCTCTACCGTGAACTTGCGGAAAAGGATCTCCTGACCGGCTGCTACAACCGGAATGCTTACTACGAAGATACCAGCCGGTGCAAAAAACTGACAAATCTTCTGTTGTTTGCATTTGACCTGAACAACCTGAAATACTACAATGATAAATTCGGACATGACTGTGGGGATCAGTATATTACGGATGCCGTACATATTCTCCAGAAAGTTTTCTCACGTTACGGAAAACTGTACCGCATCGGCGGTGATGAATTCTGTGTTTTGATTGACGACCATGACACCTGCGACATCAGCCATCTGATCTCCTGTCTGCGAAAAGAGGAGGCCGTTTACAACGCCTCCTCCCGAAACATCCATCTGCAGATTGCCTGTGGATATGCTGTCTTTGATTCACGGACAGATGCGGATCTGGATGCCCTTCAAAAGCGGGCAGATCAGAATATGTACGAAAACAAAAAACAGTTAAAAACATTTTCTTACCGCTGAGGCTTAAGCCTGCAGCGGTATTTTTGCGACATCTTTTTTACGGAGTTTCTTTACCTCATACAACTGCTCGTCCGCAAGCGAAAGTGCATCCGCAAGACTGTGCTCATCGCCCGGCTCTAACGCACAGGCACCGATGGAAACCGTTACGTTATACGGTTTGTCACTCTGTTCATTCCGAACGGTGAATGCATCGTATAACTCCTGTAATAACAGTTCTTTTTTCTTTTCCGTCATCAGTGCACATGCATACTCATCCCCGCCGATTCTCGCAACAACCCCATCCCCTGTCTGCTCCTTTTGGACAATCTCTGCAAGAATTTCCGCGATGGTGTGCAGGGAATAATCCCCCTCCTCATGTCCGTACCGGTCATTGATGATTTTAAGATTGTTCATATCCGCATAAAGCACCAGAAATGTTTTTCCCGCTGCTCTTGCTTTGTTTAGCATAGGCTCCGCATATTCGAAAAAACCCCTCCGGTTACAGATCCCGGTCAGTGGATCTTTCTTTGAAAGTGTTTCCAGTTCCAGATTGTTTTCCTTTAAGACATACAGAGATTCCTCTAACTGTTTCTGAATATCCTCATTGTTTTTCAGAAGATTCAGCATCTTGACTGCTGCCGAAATCTGATTACTTAAAAATTCTCCATATTCCAGCACTTCATCGGTCAGATCACACTCTAAAATTCCATACAGCATTTCATTGGCATACAGAGGAAGCGTTACCATCCATGCCCGGTCAGACATTCCCAGCCTGGAAAACTGGAAAATATTTTTTGCCTTTTTTTTCTGATGAATGGCGGGTATGTTTTCTACATTTCCATGAAGTTCCCTGGCTTTCAGCAGCAGCTGCTCCGGCATCTGAAATAATTCATGATTCAGATGAATGACCGGCTCCTCATAGATGTACAAAAATGCATTATGTATCTTTAACCATTCCATTGTTGCAAGAATTTCCCCAAAACTCTGATCGGTTCCTTTTTCAAAACAAAGCAGTTTCAAAATAAAGTTTTTCATTTCGAAATTTACCCGTTTCTGCTTTCCGAACAGTTCATCGGCCCAGTGATTCATGGACTCGTACTTTTCCAGCACATCATTGCGCGCATCCACTTCTTCCTGATTTCCCCGGCAAAACGAATTCCGGATCACCAGATCGGTCGGAAGGCGCACAGAAGAAACTTTTTCTCCCTGCATCATCCGGCATAACAGTTCACATGCTTTGCTGCCAAGTTTTGACACATCCGCACGTACCGAAGAAAGTGTCGGATAAATCTGGGAACACCACTCCGTATCATCATACCCGAAAACCGAGATATCCCTTCCCGGCATAAGCCCCCGCGCCTTCAGTTCTTCATAAAATCCGGTTGCAGTTTCATCATTGACGCAAAAAACGGCTTCCAGATCCGGATTGTCATCCAGAAGTCTGGCATAGGCGCTATGCGCATTTCCCGTCAGATCCCCTTCCACATACCGTTTTCCCTGCGGTAAGATACCGTTCTTCCAGAGTGCACTCTCAAACGTAGCTTTGCGCTCCATTGCATCGGAATTTTCCTTCGGTCCGCCTACCATTCCGATTTTTGTGTAATGCAGATCCTGCACGAGATAATCGATTCCCTGCCGGATTCCACGGTCATTGTCATAACTGACATTTACATATCCTTCCAGATCAGAGGAAACCAGAACGCATGGAATTCCATCATAGTGATGCATAAATTCAACCATACGTTCTTTCGTCGTGTAACAGCCAATACAGTTTGCCGCTACGATAATCCCGTCCAGACGGCCTTTTTGTACACTCGAAAACAGGGTATCATACTGATATTCATACATAATATCCGTGTTCTGCGCGTAATCACGGTCTAAAAATTTTCCCGGAAGCACTACCATGTTGACATCCTGCTCTTTTGCTGCCTCCCTCAGACCTTTACACAAAAAACGTGTAAAATCGTCTGTGATGCCTCCGACCATCACGCCTATGGTTTTCCTTGTTTTTGTCATATCTATCCGCCCCTTAGCTCATTTCAATTAAAGTTAGCTCATTTTCTATTCTTAATAAAATTATTTTAATATAATTTTATGTTTATATCAATTATATTTTTAGCTAATTTTAGTCGGATAAATTTGTGGAATGTGATCTAAATCTCTTCACATTCTCCGGAATCCTCGATAATCCGAAGTCCGGCTGTGCTGGTAACCGGAAGAGAAAACGCAATGGTTCCCGCTTTTGTCCCGATTCCGGCTTTTTCCATGATGGATTTCATAATCGCATTTTTCTGTTCCGTTTTCGTAACAATTAATATAATTTCTTTTTCGGAAACCAGCGATACGCCGAGAAACTGTTCTGCCCGTTTCATTCCGACACCTTTCCCGTGAAAAACCGTTCCCCCGGTGGCTCCGCCTTCTTCTGCCGCACGCATCACCTGCGTATTGTATCCGTAATTGGCAATTGCAATGATCAGCTCATGTTTTGTCTCCTTCAACGTTGTCTCCTCCCCTTTCTCGAATTCCTGTTCTCCCAGCATAAATTTCAGCTGATGTTTTCCGCCAATACTGCTAAGCGGTATCAGAAAGACAATTCCCGTCCCGGGCACATCAATTTTCAGTTCCGTCTGCAATCCCTTTTTCACGGTTTTCCAGGTGGGACGTGTGACCAGACAAAAATGAATGCCTTTCTCATCCTCCTCGAGTCCGAAGTAATCCAGTACATCGCTGGCCGCTGTTCCCATGGCAAGAGAAATATTTCCAGTATCCACGTGATTTTGCTTATAAAACTTCACAAATTTCTGCATCTGTTTTCGATTGCAGATCGTAACCATCATATAGATCTCACTCATTTGTCCGCTCCTCTTTCCTGTTTTTCTATAATTCTATAATTGCATCATCCGCATACCCGGCAAACACATCCTCTGCCTGCAGTAATGGCTGTTCTGCCATTTCTTCCTTTTTATTACTCTTAATCTTATAGATCAGCCCGAGGACCTGCAGCGTAATCAGCGGAGTCATGGCAACCATCGCTACCACGCCGAAGGCATCCTTTACCACATCGCCGCCTACTGCCGTACAAGCGCCCTGTGCCAGTGGCAACAGAAAAGTTGCCGTCATCGGACCGGATGCCACGCCTCCGGAGTCAAACGCAATCGCGGTAAAGATTTTCGGAACAAATAACGTCAGAAACAGTGCAATGGCATAGCCCGGAATTAAAAAATACATAATCGGAATTCCCGTAAGCACCCGCAGCATGGAAAGCCCGACCGAAGCAGCCACACCAACCGAAAGGCTGATCTGCATCGCTTTTCCGGAAATATCCCCATCGGTCAGTTCTTCTACCTGTTTCATCAGGACATAGACGGCCGGCTCTGCCTTGACAATGAAATATCCGATCACCATTCCGACCGGGACTAAAATCCACGGACACGGCAGTGATGCCATAACGGTTCCAAGATAGTTTCCTGCGGGAATAAATCCGACATTGGCACCGGTCAGGAAAAGTACCAGTCCGACATACGTGTAAAGCAGTCCCACACAGATTTTAATCAATGTCTTTTTATGTAGTTGAATGGAAACAAGCTGGAAAATTCCAAAAAAGAAAACGATTGGAAGCAGGGAACCTGCAATTTCTTTGAGATAATAGGGAATTTCGGATAAAAACAGCCGGCCAAGTTCCACAGAATTGAAAGCTTCCGGCACGTCCGCTGCCACATAACTTCCCTGGGCAGGATATACCAGTCCCAGGAGCAATACCGCAAGAACAGGACCGATCGAACACAGTGCAACCAGTCCGAAACTGTCGTTTTCCGCATGCTTATCATTTCGGATTGCAGAAATACCAACACCAAGTGCCATAATAAACGGAACCGTCATCGGTCCGGTCGTCACACCTCCGGAATCAAACGCCACCGCCAGAAAATTATCCGGAACAAACCTTGCGATCACAAATATCACACCATAGAACACAACTAATAACGGGGCTAACGCTATTCCAAATAAAATACGAAGCAGTGCTACAACAAGAAATGCGCCAACCCCGGCTGCCACCGAAAGAATCAGCACCATATTCGGCACCGACGGCACCTGAGCGGCAAGCACCTGCAGATCCGGTTCTGAAATGGTAATGATGACCCCGAGAAAAAAGCCCAGAAGGAGGATCACCCATAGTTTTTTGGTTTTAAGCATGCTGCCTCCTACACGTTCCCCCATAGGAGACATTGACATTTCGGCACCCATGGAAAAAAACAGCATGCCTATAATTACAAACACCGCACCGATCATAAATTCCAGCAGAATACTGGCGGACACCGGTGCCACTGTAAAACTCAGTAACAATACAATGAACAGAATCGGCAATACTGCCTGTATGGATTCTTTTGTTTTTTCTTTTCTCTTTTCCAAACAATCCCTCCTTCTTCCGGTATATTTTCATACAATTTATATATGTATGCCATATTATCATGCACTAGAAGGAAAAACCAGCAAATTCTTCCTAAGATTTGGTTAAAATATTATTTTTTAAAACCGGCATGCGGAAAATCTGTATCAGCAGAGGAATGACCATAATAAACCATACGAGTGGTTCCGCCACGATTACGCCTGTGTAGCCAAACCACGGAACGAGTGTTGCTGCAATCACGATTTTGCCGATCATTTCCAGTGAACTTGATACCAGCGGTGTAATATGGTCTCCCAGCCCCTGCATGGCATTACGGACAACACATATCACTGCCGTGACAAAATAAAACAGCGTATCAAACTTCAGATAATTGGTTGCATTCTTCAGTACTTCGGCATTTTTGCTTCCAGTTACCATGTAAACCAGCCAGTCTCCGATTGTATAACTTGCAACAATGGTAAAGCTGCACCAGATACAGGTATATAAAATTGCAAGCCCGATTCCCTTTTTTATCCGGTCAATCCGTCCTGCTCCAAGATTCTGTCCGCAGTATGTTGCCATCGTCTGTCCGAATACCGTAAACATAATCATAAACATTTCCGATATTTTGCGGGCTGCGGTATGTGCAACGATAATGTTCTGTCCCAGTTTATTGATTGCTGTCTGCAGCGTCAGGGAACCGATATTGATCAGGGAACTCATAAACCCCATGGACAGACCCGCGCTTAGCATGCTTTGGATCATCTGCGGCTGTGGCTCTTTGAAATCGTCCCCGGACAATCGGAGCAGTTCATACCGTTTTATCATATAGATCCAGCAGATCACAAACGCCAACGCCTGTGCCGAAACCGTGGCAACCGCGGCTCCCCTTACCCCCGTTTTTAAAACGACCACAAAAAAGAGATCCCCCGCAATGTTCAATATGACAGAGATTGCAAGAATCACCAAAGGCGTAATGGTATCTCCGAGTGCACGCAATGCAGCAGCGCAGGCATCATAAAGAAATGTTGCAATCAATCCCGCAATAATGATTACAATATAAGAACCCGCCACTGTCCTTAAATTTTCCGGTACATTTAAAAAGCGTAAAATCGGCTGCAGAAAAAGCAGACCGAGAACCGTCAGTCCCGCAGCAACGGCAATTCCGAGTGTCAGTGACATGGCAAACGATTTTTTCACCCCGCGCAGATCCTTTGCTCCGAACCGCTGTGCAGTGATGATGGCAAACCCGTTGGAAAGCCCCATCAGAAAGCCGATGATCAGATTGCTCAGTGAACTTGTAGCACCGACAGCTGCAAGTGCATCTTCCCCCAGAAACGATCCGACAATCCGGGTATCCACCAGGCTGTATGTAAGCTGCAGCAGATTGGCCAGAAAAATCGGAAGCGCAAAAGCGAGTATTAATCGGGAAGGTTTTCCTTTTGTAAGATCTTTCATTTTATTACCTCGTAAAAAAATTTCTCTTTTTTCATAAAATAAACATATTTTTGTCGAAAATAATAATATCACAATTTGTAAAGGATAGATACTATGAAAACAACAGGAATCGTTTCTGGAAAAAGCCCAGAAAATCCGGTCAGGGATTTAACCCCTGTTCGCGCTGCTTCCGGAAATAGGTCATCATCTCCCTAGTAAGACTTAATCCTTCCGGATCATCCGGCACATCCCGGTAATCTACCCATTCGGCAAGTGACAGTTCCTCTTCTTCGAGCCGGATCTCACCTTCTTCTGCCAGATCGCAGAAAAATCCCATCAGAAGGTTACTGTCAAAGCCCCATGGCTGGCTTTTATAATAACGGATATTTTTCACTTTCAGCCCGACTTCTTCCATCACCTCCCGGTGGACAGTTTCTTCCGCGGTTTCCCCGATTTCCGTAAACCCGGCAATGAGCGCATACCGTTTGTATTCCCTGCCTGCATACTTTGTCATCATGATCTGATCGTTATTTGTCAGTCCGATGATGACTGCCGGCGCAATCTTCGGAAAAACCATATTGTTACAGACCGGACACTGCAACATGCGCTCCGTGCGGCTGTGTACAAGCGGATGTGCGCATCTGCCGCAGAATTGATTATCTCGGTACCACACATACAGATGCCATGCCGTTGTTGCGGCAAATACACGCTCCTTCGGTTTCATGGACCGGACCGCAAACAGTTTATGATACATAAATCCCGGAATTTCCACATCTTCATAAAGCTCTGTCAGATAAAAAGATATGTCATCCACGGAAAACAGATATACCAGTCCGGGCACTTTTTTGTGATGTGTCTTACAGTATTCCACCCACACGTGATACTTAAGAAATGTGATCTCCCCCTCGTTTTTCAGATAAACCGTCCGATCACGAAATGCCAGTATCCTGCTGTCTGCATCCGGTTCTTTCATTTGAAATGCATTGTCTAATTTCATTGGATAAATGTCCTGTATCATGATTGCTTCTCTCTTTTCCTGTTTATCATTGTTTTGTCCGCATCTGACTCCGGTAAGGTCAGATCAATCGCATCAATTATCGCATAAAGCCTCTTAAATATCAAATTTTCTTGACGAAAATCCGGGATACGGCTATACTATATGTTTATCTATCTACACACAACAGGGGGATTTTATATGAAGATACAATTATCTGAACATTTCACTTACAAAAAATTATTGCGGTTCGTCCTTCCTTCCATCGTCATGATGATCTTTACTTCCATCTACGGTGTAGTGGACGGGCTCTTTGTTTCCAATTATGTCGGAAAGACTGCTTTTGCCGCTGTCAATCTGATCATGCCGTTTCTCATGGCAATCTCCGCTTTAGGCTTCATGATCGGTACCGGAGGCAGTGCGATCGTTGCAAAGACATTAGGCGAAGGCAAAAAGAAACAGGCAAACGAATATTTTTCCATGCTGGTATACCTCACGCTGATCGGAGGCATTGTCCTCTCCGCGCTCGGCATCCTCTTTTCCCCGCTGATTGCACGCGGGCTTGGTGCCGACGGTGCGCTGTTGACAAACTGTGTGCTTTATGCCCGCATTACGCTGCTCTCCATGCCGGCCTTTATGCTCCAGAACGTATTCCAGAGTTTCTTTGTCACCGCAGAAAAACCAAAACTTGGTCTTGGTGTCATCGTCATCGCGGGTGTCACCAATATGGTTCTGGACTTTTTACTGGTAGGCGTGTTCCAGATCGGTCTGGCCGGTGCGGCATTCGCAACAGTCACCAGTGAATGCATCGGTGGTCTGTTTCCGATCCTTTATTTTGCACGCAAAAATTCCAGCCTTCTTAAGCTCGGACGCACACACTTTAACGGAAAAATTTTTCTGTGCGCCTGCGGAAACGGTTCGTCCGAACTAATGACCAACCTTTCCAGTTCCATTGTCAACTCCCTGTACAATATTCAGCTTATGAATCTTGCCGGAGAAAACGGTGTGGCTGCGTTTGGAACGATCATGTATGTAAACTTTATTTTTATTGCCATTTTTCTGGGATATTCCATCGGAAGTGCACCGCTTGTCAGCTATCACTACGGAGCGGGCAACCATGACGAATTAAAAAATCTGTTCCAAAAAAGTCTGCGGCTCATCGGAATCTGGGGACTCATGCTGTTTATTCTGGCGCAGCTGATCGCCAGACCTCTGGCCGCCATCTTTGTCGGATATGATGCGGATCTGTTTTCCATGACCCAAAACGGTTTCCGTATTTACTGCATTGCCTATCTGATCAATGGATTTAACATTTACGGTTCTTCGTTTTTTACGGCATTAAACAACGGACTGATATCTGCTGCAATCTCTTTTCTGCGGACACTGGTGTTCCAGCTGGCTGCCGTACTCCTTCTGCCACTGCTTCTCGGCATCAACGGAATCTGGAGTGCCGTGGCAGTAGCAGAACTTCTCACGTTAGGGCTCACGGTAACCTTCTTTGTCAGAAAACGCAAAAAATATCATTATGCCTGATCCTTTTTTTCGCGAAGTCTGATTACCAGTTCGTATACCTCCGGCCTGCGTTCCCGCAGATGTTCATCCAGCAGATGTCTGCGTTCCCGGAAACGTTCTGCCAGTTCCGGATGTTCCTGTGCAATCCGGTCATGTACTTCCTGCCGGTGTTCTTCCAGCCTTTTTGCCAGTGTCTCCTCATCTTTCCCGGAAATATTGACAATTTCCTTTAAATGTTCTTCCAGATGCTCCAGCCATTCATCCTCATCCAGCGCCTCCATATGGGACCAGCGTCCGTGAATCAGCTCCTCCACATCCTTATCCGATGTCAGATGCGCAATCTGGCGGGCAATCTGTTTTTCCATTTCCTGTTCTGCCTCCGAACCAAATGCCCAGACAAATTCCTGCACCCGGTTATCTGCCCGCTTCCGGGAGGCGCTTTTTTCAACATTGTCCACACCGCCCTCCAGCGGATACGGACGACGTATCCCCATATCCTTAAGTGCAATATGAATGGTTCTGCGCACGCAGCCTTCCTCCACCATATACCCGAGTCCGAGTCTGCGCAGCTGTTCGTTCACCTCCGCAATATGTTCCGTCATATAAAACCGGATACCTTTTTCTTTCAGGGAGCCAAAAAGCCGCTCCAGACAGTCTGCCGCCGTAATATCAATACTCCCGATGCCTCCCGCATCTAAAATCACCGCACGGGTATCCTCGCGGATGGCATCCTCAATATCTTTCTGCAATACCGAAACATTGGCAAAACACAGATTACTGCTGAACCGGTAAATGACCACATGCTCCACGGCATGGACGGAACTGCTCTCTTTCAGGTCCCGGAAATGACTGTGTCCGGTCTGTATGCCAAGAAAACACCGCGCCGGTTTTGCCGTACGGATAATCATCTCGGTAAAGGAAAGCATGATGCCGATCAAAACACCATTGATGGTTCCAAGCAGCAGCACTCCAAAAAATGCACCAAAAAAGATCAGACATTCCGTGCGGCTGACTTTCCACAAACGGACTGCAAGTTTAAATTCCGTGGCTCCAAGCAATGCGGAGATCACAATCGCGGTAAGCACCGGAACCGGAAGAAATCCGATAAATCCTGTTCCGCACAAAAGCAGAATCATCATGGAAATTCCCGCCACAATTCCTGTCAGCTGGGTTTTCCCCTGATACTGTTCTCCCATTGCGGTCCTTGATACGGACCCGTTGATCGGACAGCATCCGGTCAGAGCTGCTGCAAAATTTCCAAGGGAAAATGCCAGCAATTCCTGATTGTCGTTGATCCGGTAGCGGTTTTTCTGGGCAAAATTATTTTCTGCCAGAAGAGTCTCTGCCATAATCACTACTGCCACCGACAGACTGATCGTTATGGCATCTTTAAGCGGCACTGTAGACAGATCCACCGCCTTCCACCGCGGAAGTCCCGTCTGCACAGCACTTAATGTCTGTATGCCCCACTCCCTGACCGGAAGAAACTTTGTCATAAGTGCTCCAACCGCCATCAGTACGACCGCCATCGGAAATTTTGGTATCAGTTTCTTTGCCGCCAGCAGAATTACCAGTGCAATCACACCCATTATAAGGGACGGAACATGGATCTGTCCAAGTGTATTTCCGATATGTCCGGCCAGCTCCAAAAGTTCTCCGGTGCCCGCAGTCCCGCCAAACAGTTTCGGTACCTGCATGAGAATAATCGTCGTGCAGATTCCGGTAATAAAACCGCCCATCACCGGTGCAGATATGTAATTCACGAGTTTTCCCGCTTTCATCAGATAAAATGCCAGAAGCCACACGGCCACAAACAGAGTCAGGACCGGCACAACTTTAAGTGCTGCTTCTGAACCGCTTTCTATGTGCAGATCAATCAGCGCTCCTCCGATCAGTGCCGCCGGAGCTGCATCCACACCAAAAATGAACTGTGGTGAAGTCGAAAACAGTGCAAACAACAGGATCGGAAACACCGATCCATACAGACCGTATACCGCTGGAAGGCCGGCAATCTGCGCATATCCCATGGAAATCGGGATGGAAACGGCCATAATGATAATTCCGGCACAAATATCTTTCGGCAGGTTTTTCTTCTCATAATGCTGCAGTGTCTGTGCGATTGTTACTCTCATATTTCCCCTACTTTCTTGCAATGCGGTGCAGCTGCGGCCGCAGCGTAATCTCCGGCACAACCATGCCCTCCCGCTGGTCAAGCACATAGGCAACCGCCTTTGCCACTTCATCCGGCAGCAGATAACTTTCCGGCTCCTCCCCACAGGTAAAATCCGCATCCCGGTACAGATTGGTATCTGTCATGTCCGGATGAATCGTTGTCACCTTGACACCGTACTTGCGTGCTTCCTCAAACAGACTCTTTCCGAAGCTGGACAGTCCCGCCTTGGTTGCCGCATAGGCACAGCCATGCGGACTGCTCTGCTTGGCCGTCACGGACGAGATATTGATGATATATCCATGATTTTTCTTCAGCACCCGAAGCAGCCGGTTCGTCAGAAGCAGGGGAATCTCTAGGTTTGTACGGACCAGGGCCTGTATCTTTTTGGGAGTCAGTTCCTCATGCAGACCATAATGACCAACCCCGGCCGCATTGACAAGTACCTCAATGTCTGCCGTTTTTGTGATCTCTTTCACCGCATCGCATAATTTCTGTTCTTCTAATAAATCGCCTTCTACCGGATGAAATGCCGCGGTCTGCTCTACAAATTCCCTTGTCTGTTCTTTTGCAAAATCCCGTCCAAATCCGTAGACTTCATACCCTTTCTCACAGAGTACCCGGCTAATTGCCAGTCCGATTCCGGAACTGGCACCGGTTACAATCGCTGCCTTACTCATAATATATGTTCTCCTTGTCCATTCTCTGTGTTAATTCCGTGATCATAAAATTTTCCATTTTCTTTAATAATTCCGGTGGATACTGATATACCCCGTTGCAATTGACATAAGGATACTGTACCGCTGGTGCAAAAGGCTCTACCCGCCGGAGTTTTTTCATATATTCCTGTGAAATCCGGAACGTTCCCACACTTACATCAACCAGTTTCTCCCAGCCGTCATGCAACATACGGTCACCAAAAATACGGTCAATCTGACTTAGCAGTTGCAGATAATCGGTCTTCCAGGACGGCAGATACAGCATCGGATCAAAGCACAGGCGCACCGGAAATCCTTTTTTAAGTCCCTCCGCGGCACAGACTATGCGTGCAAACGCCGAAGGTGTTTCTTTCTCAAACGCATCTATCATCTTCTGCGGAGACAGGGTAAACGCATAGATCACATTGGACAGACAGGGCAGATCCCACATCGCATGGCCGGCACATTTTGTCCGGATTTCCAGCTTTAAGTTTTCATGTTTTGCAGCATATGCACTCCAGAGTCTGACATATCCTGTCACAGCCTCCATGGCAAGCAGATCCGCATCATAAGAAATGCACACATACATATTCTGTGTCTTCAGAATATGGTCAAGTTCTTCCAGGTAATCTTCGATATTCACAAAAAGCACCATGTGACCGGACGGATACATGCCTTTCAGATAACAGTAGCTGCAATCATAGATGCAGTTCATCATTGTGGAACAGTAATAAAAATTGGTATTGCCAAAATCCTGACAGACCGGTGCTCCTTCATAAAAAAAATGATCGGTTTTTTCTGCCAGAATGAGAGCCTGTGCCTGATGCTGCCGGACACAGTCCTGTCCATGCCGGTTAAATACATCCTTGTAATGTTCAATCTCCACAATCTGTGCCTGTGGAAACCGCAAAAGGATCTGTTCCGTACGCGGATGATTGCGGATGCGGCGTTCCACATAAATATGGGAAAACCGTGTATTATAACACACGTGCTCTAAGTTCTTCAAGAATCCTCTTTCCTTCCCGTTTGTCTTTTGCCGGCAGCCGGCCTGCCTGTTCATATTCCCGGTACCATCCGGACATGGTTTGCTTCCCGGATGCTTCTTTTGCTTCGCAGAGTGAATGATACAAAATCATTTGCCGGATCTGCGCTTTCATGGTTTCAGAACCATGCAATGCCTCCTGCCACAGCTTTGCCTGTTCTTCTACCTGGCTTCTAAATGCTTCCTGCATACTCTCCTGCCTGCTGTTTTTTTCCTGCATTGTCAGAAGCTGCCGGATAAATGTTAAAACCTCTTCTGCTGCCCGGTCCATGATCTGTGAAAAATGTTCTCCACTCCCGGCACTCTGCGGCTCCTGTGTTGTTCCATGATCGGTTACTACCTTGAGAAACAGCATCTGGTGCGGTGCATAGTAATAGTTTCCTGCCTGATATATTGCAGCAGCCTCCATATCCACCAGGATCTCTTTTCTTCTGTCCCCCGCCCCGGCATCTTTATCCAAAAACTGTTGGAAAGATTCCCGGTCCTGTACCGCGGGAAAACTGTATAGTTCTGCTTCCTCAAACGGATGCCGGTATAAAATATCGGGATAAAATGTACGTCCGTCTACCGTTTGCGTCAGTTTGTTACAAAGCGAAACAGTGCCGACAGGAATATTTTTCCTGCCGGCACAGCTCCCATAATTGATCAGGAAATCCCCGCTATCCGGTTCTCTTCTGGTCGAACACTCTGCCACCGCCGTGGCCGCCGCAATGGCGGATGCCCCGGTAATGACAATCTGTATTTGATTGTTTTCATCCGAAAATACCTGAAAATGATTCTGTGTCATATCTTTTTTCAAAGAAAGCGCCCGGATCAGTTCCTTTGCCTCCGGATAAAGAGCTGTAAATATTGTGATCAAATAGCCTTTCCTTCACTTTCTAAAATGTGTCTTGCCACATAAACACCACTGGCAGATGCATGGGACAGTGAATGGGTCACACCACTGCCATCTCCGATGATATAAAGTCCCGGATACCGGCTCTGCAGATTCTCATCCAGCTCTACTTCCATATTATAGAATTTTACTTCCACACCATACAGCAGGGTATCGTCGTTTGCGGTACCCGGTGCAATCTTATCGAGCGCATAGATCATCTCAATGATACCATCTAAGATTCGCTTCGGAAGAACCAGACTTAAATCTCCCGGTGTTGCGGAAAGTGTCGGTGTCACAAGCCCCTCCTCGATACGTTTCTGATTACTGCGTCGTCCGCGCACCAGATCACCAAAACGCTGTACGATCACACCACCGCCTAACATGTTCGATAACCGCGCAATGCTCTCTCCGTATCCATTGCTGTCTTTAAACGGCTCGGAAAAATGTTTGGCAACTAAAAGTGCAAAGTTCGTATTCTCTGTGCGAAGATCCGGGCTGTCATAGCTGTGTCCGTTTACCGTCACAATACCATTGGTATTTTCATTTACCACTATGCCATATGGATTCATGCAGAACGTACGGACATTATCCTCAAACTTTTCCGTACGGTAAACAATCTTGCTCTCATAAAGTTCATCGGTCAGATGGGAAAAGATCACTGCCGGAAGTTCTACACGCACACCGATATCCACACGGTTGGATTTGGTAGGAATTTCCAGATCCTCACAGACGGTTTCCATCCACTTGCTTCCGCTCCGTCCGACTGACACGATACATTTTTTGCACGCATATTCCGCATCTTTTGTCGAAACAAGATATCCATCTTCTTTGACCTGAATCTTCTCCACCGGGGTGTCAAAGAAAAAGTCCATGTGGTCTTTCATCTCGTCATAAAGATTTTTCAGCACAACATAATTGACATCAGTGCCCAGATGGCGGACCGATGCATCCAGAAGCTTCAGTTTATTCTGCAGACACACTTTTTTTAAATCTGTGCCTGCGGTGGAGTACATTTTGGTTCCCTCTCCACCGTGAGACATATTGATGGTATCCACATATTTCATCAGTTCAAGTGCTTTCTGTCTGCCGATATATTCATATAAAGTACCGCCGAAATCATTGGTAATGTTGTATTTACCATCCGAAAAGGCTCCGGCTCCGCCAAATCCGTTCATGATTGCACAGGTCTTGCAGCCGATACAGCTCTTTACCTTTTCTCCATCAATCGGACAATGTCTCTGTTCCAAAGAACGTCCTGCATCAAACACTGCAATCTTTAAATTTTCATCCTGCTTCATGAGCTCATAGGCAGAAAAAATTCCCCCCGGTCCTGCTCCAATAATAATTACATCATACATTCGACGCCACCTCCGGCTTTTTATTTTTTCTCGCGGCTCTCATTGCGGTACTGCAACGGAGTCATATCAAAGCATTTTTTAAAGGTACGGTTAAAATGCTCAACACTCGGATATCCGACAACATCCGCAATATTTTCAACCGTCATATTACCGTTTTTCAGCAGAGTCTTGGCACGTTTCATACGAATATGGGCTACGTGCTCTCCAAATGTCTTACCTGATTTATCCTTGATATATTTGGAGATATAAGGCTCTGACAGATGGAACTGCGCTGCCATGCTCTCAAGTGTTACATCCTGATAATTGTTCTGGATAAAATTAAGCATGGCGGTCAGGCGTTCATCCTGTGCCCCATCGTTTTGTGCAATCTGCGGTAATTTATTTACAGCAACCGTCAGCGCATGGATGGACGCTTTGATGATATCCTCATCCATACCGACACCCCAGTAACTCTTTCCTTCACAGGTAATGCCCACATAGGCGATTGCCTTAGAAGAAGATCCATGGGACAATGCATGTTCTTCATAGGTAGAAAGTTCGTAGCTGATACCGAAGAACTGCTTGATTGTGTTGCTCACGGCGTCCAGACGACCGTTTCCGTTTGCATCGACGATGGTCTTCTTTCCGCCAAAGTTAATTTCTGTCTCTGCCATAATACCATCATTCTGCTTGAAATGGCAAGAATCGATTGTAAAGTACGGCATTTTGTTCATATAGTTTTCTTCAAAGATCTCGTATACCCACTGTGGAGAAAGTTCCTTGTGTTCTTCATCCGATACCTGTTTCACTGCATATCCGACTTCTTCTTTCATTGCCTGCGGCAGAGAAATGGAGAAATTCTGCTTTAAGATATAACTGATTCCTCCCTTTCCGGACTGGCTGTTAATACGGATAACATCGGCATCGTAAGTTCTTCCCACATCCATCGGATCGATCGGCAGATACGGAACCGTCCATGTCTTTAATTTCTTTTCTTCTCTCCAGGCCATTCCCTTTGCAATCGCATCCTGATGGGAACCGGAGAACGCAGAAAAGACAAGATCTCCGGCATACGGAGAACGCTCATGGACATGCATTCTCGTCAGACGCTCATACGTCTCACGGATGCGTGGCATATCTGCAAAGTCCAGTTTCGGGTCAATGCCATAAGAAAACATGTTCATGGCAAGCGTAATGATATCGACATTTCCGGTACGCTCTCCGTTTCCAAACAGCGTGCCTTCGATACGGTCTGCTCCTGCCAGAAGTCCCAGTTCAGCATCACTGACACCGCAGCCTCTGTCGTTGTGCGGATGAAGACTGAGTACCACATTTTCTCTGTGGTGCAGATGCTTGCTTACATATTCGATCTGTGTTGCAAAAATATGCGGCATTGCAGTCTCAACAGTTGCCGGGATATTGATAATTGCCTTGTGTGCGGCATCCGGCTCCCATACATCCAGAACGGCATTGCAGACATCGACTGCGTAATCCACTTCGGTTCCGTGGAAACTTTCCGGACTGTACTCAAAAGAGAAATCTCCCTCTGTCTCACTGGCAAGTCTCTTTAACAGTTTTGCACCATCCACAGCCAGCTGCATGATATGCTCTTTGTCTTTTTTAAACACCTGCTCCCGCTGTGCCACAGAAGTGGAATTGTACAGATGAATAACTGCATGCGGAGCCCCTTTGACTGCCTCAAATGTTTTTTTAATGATATGCTCACGCGCCTGTGTCAGTACCTGAACGGTCACATCATCCGGAATCATATCCCGCTCAATCAGCGTACGCATAAAAATAAACTCTGTTTCTGATGCTGCCGGGAATCCAACTTCAATTTCCTTAAATCCGATATCCACGAGCATCTGGAAAAACTCCAGCTTCTCGTCAAGGCTCATCGGCTCGATCAGTGCCTGGTTACCGTCACGCAGGTCCACGGAACACCAGATTGGTGCTTTCTCTATGTAATCTTTTTTGGCCCAGTCGTATTCGCAGACTGGAGGAAGAAAATACTGTCTTTCATACTTGTCAAAATTTTTCATGATGTTTCCTCTTTTCCAACATTAAATATTATCAATTTCAATGAGTAATTTTAACACATAATCTCTCATTTGGAAATGATTAAATTTAAGCAATTTTATTGATGTTTTTTATTTTGTCAATTGATTTTGCAGCCGGTGTACCACAGATGCCTCCGCCTCAGACGCATGCATCACCTGTTCTGCGACCTGTCTGGCAACCGGAGTTACCTCATTTTCTTCTTCCCACTCCTGCAGACCGGCATCCGGGATCTCCTGTTTTTTCTGCAGTACATACCGGTTCAGGTTATTGCAGTACTGCATCAGATTCCGGAATCCACGCACACGGGTCAGAAGATTTTTACCGTATGCCTGCTGCTCTAAGCCTGCTATGGCAATCACTTCCATACACAGATGAAGTTCTCCGGTGATATCCGATGCTTCCATCAGAAGATCCGGCCGTTCTTTTTTTGCCTGCAAAAAATATGCCTTTGCTCCATCCACATCTGCCCGGTCAAAATATTCCGCCAGCCGGCACCGGACTTCTGCAATCTCTGCTTTTTCTCCCAGCATGCCTACCATACACGCATACACCCGCAGCCTGTTGTGCCTGATCCAGACATACTGTAAAAACTCCGAAATGAATCCGAAAATTCTCCGGTGATAAGAATCCTCTTCTTCCACTTTCACGCGCCGCTCCACTTCAAATAAAATAGAAAACAGCCATTCCATATAAACATCATAAACTTCTTTTTTTGCAATCAGCATATTTCCGAAATAGGTGTGCTTTTGCTGCACCAGCTGCTGAAAATCCGCCGCATAATCCGGATAAATCTCCTGTATCACACGGGCTGTTTCGTCCAGATATAAAATCTTGTGGTGAGAAGCAAATCCCTCATAATAAGAAAAATTCAGCTGCAGTTCTTTCGTTGTGATCACATCATACTGCTGCAGCAGAGATAGAATCTGTGCCTCTGTAAACAATTTTCCCTGCTCATTCAGAAGATACCGGCGGTAATGGCAGGTACCAACTACCTTTGCATGGGAGTTTTTCCATACCCAGTACATTCCCGTCAGTTCACTGTAATAACAGTTTTTTTCGGAAATGTGATCTCCGGTATTATCTCCCACACAAAAAGACAGCGGGGACGATTTCTCATCCCTGCTGTATGACGAAGCCGCCGCTCGTCCCACATGAAGTGGAATATACAACGGGTCCGGTGGCGGCGTAAATGCCTTATGCGTCATCACATAGATGGCAGTCTGTTGATTTTTATCTTCTGCGCCGGTCTCCATATTTTTCATGATACATTTTCTTTTCTTCATACATTGCCTCATCTGCCTGATTCAGATATACATCCATATTATATTCACTGTCCCACGGGGCAAGAATCACACCGATACTGACCTCTAAAGATTCCCGGATCGGAGAGGTTTCCTCCCCACATACCACGGCAATGCTCTGCCGGATGGATTCCGCGGTGATCCCGGACTCTTCTCTCGTCAGCAGTAAAAATTCATCACCGCCAAACCGAAATGGCAGACTGTCTTCCGCGGTAAGCCTTCCAAGCGCTTCCCCCGTCTTTCGGATGACCCAGTCACCGGCTTTATGTCCATACGTATCGTTGATGTATTTTAAGCGGTTGATGTCGCAGAATATAAACTTTGTATTGACATGATACTCACAATTTTTCTCATAAAACTTCTGTCCCAGATCTTCCATTCCAAAACGGTTATAAATTCCCGTCAGCTGATCGATCCGGTACAACTTCTGCAGTTTCAGATTTACTTCCTGATACTGCTTCCGCTGGATATAATTTTCCAGTGCATAACAGATATTGCGGAAAAAGGTTTCCAGAATTCCTGTCCTAAACATCTCATCCACACCAGCCACCATACAGTATCCCATCCGGTGCAGCTGATAATGCAGTGGCATAAACACCTGTACCCCGCCTTCTTCTGTCCGGTTCTTTTCATTGCACCAGTTAAGTACTTCTCTCTTACAGCTTCGATAACTTTTGGCTTCCTGGGAAAACAGATCATCCGTCAAAAAGATCTGCCCTCTTCCTGCCCCGACCAGATCTAAGAATCTCCCCGTCGCATCCATGATCTCTTCTAAAGAGATCCGGCTGGTTACCCATTCCTGCATGGAATCGAGTTTGGATTTTGCGTCATATTCCTGCAGATTTTTCCAGAAAATCCGGTTACGGAACGATTCCGTATCAAATGGGACATGCTTTGTGCAGCCACAGGTATTCCCGATAAAAAACCGGTAGGAAAGTTCCCTGTGTACCAGCTTTCCATCTGCCTTTTCATGCAGTTCGTGCAGAAGCCTGACAGCTTCATATGCCACCTGGTCTCTCGGCCGTTCAATGGTTGTCATCGTCGGGCTGAAACATTCCCCGTCAAAATACCGGTCAAACCCTGTGATTGGTATCTTTCCCTCGAGCGCCGTTCCTTTTATGGTCTGCAAAAAAGCTGCCGCCATCAGATCATTTGCGCTGATAACCGCCTGTGGGAGTTCCTCCCCTGCCTCATATGCTGCAATCATTTTTCTGGCATATGTTTCCCCTGAGCGGTACTCATAATTTCCATAATCCACCCATTCCGGCATAAGACAAAGCCCCAGTTCCCGAATTTTGGACTCTACCCCCTGTTGACGCATCTGCGCCTCATAGGTATCTTTCATCCCGTTAATAAAACCAAATGTCCGGATTCCATGAACCCCGGCCAGATGCCGCACGATCTGCCGCATGGCTTTGCTCTGATTGATTCCGACAAAAGAAAGCCCGGGAATCTCCTCTTCCAGAGATACACAGGGCTTTTTACTTTCTATGATCCGTTCGAGTAACCGCTGCTTGACATCTCCTTCTTTGATCGTGGTACTCGGATACAAAAATCCATCGTACGCCTCCATATCTGCCAGTTCAAAAAAATCAAACTCTGACTTATTAAAACTGTCTCCCGATCCCAGTCTTCCAAAACTTGCATACAGATGTATGGAGTCATGGAATTCTTTCTGTGAATTTTCCAGACCGTGATACATATCCCGCAGGTACTCACCGTTCCATCCTGTCGCAAATACTGCTATCTTCATAGTCGCACCCCTGTTCTTTTTCCTTCCCCATATCTGGTACTATTATACCACCAATTTCAGAGAGCGTCATCCGTTTTTCGACATTTGCCGACATATTCTTTTCCTGTTTCTGCCCGCTTTACGCCTGTTTTTTTGTTTTCCGTCTTCTTCGTCTCCGACGCAGTTTTTGTCCGTTTTCCTTTCGAAAGTTCTGGATCGTCTCCCAGATTTTTGTATAATCCCGCTCGAACAGTTCTTCCGAGAGCTGGACTGCCAGCGTTTCTTTCGGAACTGTCTCGACAATTTTATCGGCCACAAACCGCTTGCTTTTCTGCTTATATGCATGCATCGCGTTCAGTTCCTGGATATGCGCCAGTTCCGGCCGCCACAAAATCTCTATTTTACAGTTCCAGTCCATCTGTGGGTTACTCTGCGGCTCCCGCAGCATATAAAAATCAACCTGATCCCCTACCTGTTCCACCGTAATGATCCCCCACCATTCCGGGACATGTTCCTTAATATGTGCCGCATGCCGGGTTCCGACCACGACCAGATCATAGTCATAATATAAGTTGTAATCTTTCACCTGGCGATCCAGCCGTGCATAACTGTCCGCATCACTCTTGATCTCAATTCCGTAGAGGGCATCGTGTACCACCATGACCATATCCGCCCGTGACTGCCCCATCACCTGTTCCTCAAGGATTCTGTTTTTCCCGTAAATTTCTTCCAGATAAAATGCCAGAGGTTCACGGATATCTTTATCGTATAACATTATTTTTCCAGCTTTGCATCGGCTTTTGCCTGGAATTTTTCATTATATACAATAAAACGCTCATGCTCGCCCTCTCCGATCAGTCCTGCCTCATCAAAAGCTTTTACAGAAAACGTCAGTGCTCTGCCATCTACTTTCGTCAGTTCGGTTTCACAGGTAATTTTCATGCCCACCGGGGAAGCTGCCACATGTTTTACATTCATTAACGTTCCTACCGTTCCGCTTCCCTCCTCTAAATACGGCTGTACACTCTCCCATGCAGTCTTTTCCATCAATGCGATCATTGCAGGGGTTGCAAATACATCCAGGGCACCGCTTCCCATAACTTTTGCGGTGTTTTCCTCTGTTACCATAATTTCCTGTGTTCCTTTTACGCCTTCTTTTAACATATGTAATACTCCTTTTCTTATTTTGCATTAAATAAGCGATCGGGAAAGAGTTTCGCGATCACCTGTTCTGCATAAATAGTAACATGATTTAAAAGAAGTGTCTACAGTTTAGAAAGTTTTTAGAAATGCACCAACACGCTATTTTCCGGCATTTTCGCGTTCATTGTTAGCACTCATTCAAAAAGAGTGCTGATTTTCTATTGACTTTTTACAAAACTGGTTTTATCATTTTCATTAGCGAACATTTGTGAATGAAAACAAAGGAGATGTATAACATATGGCAAATAAACACGGATCATTATCCATCGACAGCGACAACCTGTTTCCGATTATCAAGAAATGGTTATATTCAGATCATGATATCTTCTATCGTGAGCTGATTTCCAACGGTTGCGATGCGATTACCAAATTAAAGAAACTGGACATGATGGGAGAATATTCCCTTCCTGCTGATTATAAAGCAAAGATTCAGGTCATCGTAAACCCGGAAGAAAAAACCTTAACATTTATCGATAACGGTCTTGGAATGACTGCCGATGAAGTAGAAGAATATATCAACCAGATTGCATTTTCCGGTGCAACGGATTTCATCGAGAAATACAAAGATAAATCCAATGACGATCAGATTATCGGTCATTTCGGACTTGGTTTTTACTCCGCATTTATGGTTGCAGATGAAGTAACGATTGATACCCTTTCTTATAAAGAAGGTGCAACCGCTGTTCACTGGTCCTGCGATGGCGGTACCGAATTTGATATGAAAGACGGCGACAAAACAACCGTTGGTACAGAAATCACACTTTTCTTAAATGAGGATTGTCTGGAATTTGCCAACGAATACCGTGCAAGAGAAGTCATTGAAAAATACTGTTCTTTCATGCCAACCGAGATCTATCTTTCCAAGGCCAATGCCCCGGAAGAATATGAAACGATCGACAAGGAAGATGTAAAAGATACCGATAAAGTGATTGAAGAAATCCACGAAGAGGCCAAGACTGAGGAAAAAGAAAACGACAAGGGCGAAAAAGAAATCGTAGAAGTTTCTCCGGCCAAGGACAAGGTAAAGATTGTAAAACGTCCGGTACCACTCAACGATACCAATCCTCTCTGGGCCAAAAATCCAAGTGAATGTACCGATGAGGATTACAAGGAATTTTACCGCAAGGTATTTATGGATTACAAAGAGCCTCTGTTCTGGATACATCTGAATATGGATTATCCGTTCAATTTAAAAGGTATCCTCTATTTCCCGAAGATCAATACCGAGTATGATTCCATTGAAGGAACCATCAAACTTTACAACAATCAGGTATTTATCGCAGATAATATCAAAGAAGTCATTCCGGAATTCTTAATGCTCTTAAAAGGCGTTATCGACTGTCCGGATCTGCCTCTGAACGTATCACGTTCTGCGCTGCAGAATGACGGTTTTGTCAAGAAAATTTCCGAGTACATTACCAAGAAAGTGGCTGACAAGCTCATCGGCATGTGCAAGACAGAGAAAGAAAACTACGAAAAATACTGGGATGATATCAGCCCGTTTATCAAATACGGCTGCTTAAAAGATACCAAGTTCTGTGACAAGATGAATGATTATATCCTCTTTAAGGATATCAATGACAAGTATCAGACACTTCCGGAACTTCTCGTTCCTGTTGAGGACGAAAAGAAAGACGACGAAAAGACGACCGAAGATGCAAAGACGGAAGAATCCAAGTCAGACGATGCAAAAGAGGAAGAAAAAGAGCCGGAACGCAGCACGATCTACTATGTAACAGACAAGGCTCAGCAGGGACAATACATCAAGATGTTCAAGGAACAGGGCATGAATGCCGTAATCCTCGATCACAACATCGATACTTCCTTCATCACACAGTTAGAGCAGCGCAACGAGCACTATCAGTTCAAGCGTATTGATGCAGATGTCACAGATGCCTTAAAATCCGATGATGCAGCAGATCTGACCGAGGAAACCAATACCCTTTCCGATCTGTTCAAAAAGACACTGAACAACGATAAGCTTACGGTAAAAGTAGAAAGCTTAAAGGATGCGGATGTTGCCTCTATCCTCACACTCTCCGAACAGGGCAGACGTATGCAGGATATGATGAAGATGTACGCAGCCGGCGGTATGGGCGGTATGGACCCGAATATGTTTGCAGCAGACCAGACTCTGACTTTAAATGCAAACAACGCTCTGGTAAAATATCTGTTCGAACACAAAGATTCCGAACATTCCGGCATGTTTGCAGAACAGCTCTATGATCTGGCCATGCTTTCCAACCAGCCATTGTCCGCAGAGGCTATGACAAAGTTCGTAAAGCGAAGCAACGATATCATGTTACTGTTAACCAAATAAAAAATGGTATGAAAAACTCCGAAGCTGTATGCTTCGGAGTTTTTTACTTCTATAATATTAAAAATTACGAAAAATGTCTGCGGCTCCCTCTCAGATAACCCGCATGCACCAGAATTGCCACGGTCGTACCGATTAAAATTCCCACCATTACATCGGTCGGAAAATGAACAAAGTGATACAGTCTGGAAAACGCAATCAGGGATGCTAAAATCACTGCCGGAATTCCAAGCTTTTTATCATTACATAAAAGTGCGATGGATGCAGCAAATCCGTTCATGGAATGCCCGGACGGAAAGGAATAATCCTTTGGGCTTTTTATGAGCAGGGCAATCTGTGTATCCAGCCAGCAGGGTCTTTGTCTTGCGATCAGATTTTTCAGGATCAGATTTCCAATGATAAACGTAATTGCCATGGATATCACCATCTGGATTCCAATTTTGCGGTATTTCTTCGGAATACAAAGCGCAAGGCCAAGTACAATCCAGAAAATACCGGCATTTCCTATCGTGGAGAGTCCTGTCATGATATGGTCAAGAACCGGCTGATGAATCTTCTGCAGTGCATATAAAATATCAAATTCCCATTTCATGTCGTCTCTGTATTTTCTCCTGTTGTAAAATATTTCTCATATGTGCTGAAAAAAGAATCCGTCCCGATGCCGGACACATCTTTTAACGTCACATCGTCCCACAGATTATCATTTAAGCAAAACGTGGAATTCTTCACAAACGTCTGGTACTCGTTTTCAAATCGTTCTTTTTTTTTCTTTACACGGATTTTTTCCTTGTTTTCCTCCGTCAGATCTTTTTCGAATTTGTTCAGACAGCGGATGATATAATACCCGTCATCTGCCGCAATCACATCGGAACACGCTCCGTCATCGAGATTAAACACGATCTCCTCCATCGCATCCGGATAAGTTCCACGTGCAATGGTGCGTTCAAACTCTCTCGACTGATTGTATGCACTTGCAACCGAAGCAAAATCATCTCCCGCTGCAAGATTTTCCTGCACCGCACGCAGTGCTTCTTTTTCTTTTACATAGATCTGTTGTACCCGGACCACTCTCGCTTCATCATCACTGACCTCCTCATCGGTTCCCTGTGTCAGCGCATGATACAGCTTTTCTGCCAGTGCATACTCTTCATATGCTGTACGGATCTCTCTCTCATACAGACCGATGAACGTTTTTTCTTCCTCCGTAAGTGACTGGTAATATTCTTTTGCCGCACGTGCTGCCTGTTTCTTTTCCTGCTCACTCAGATGCATGTCCTGATTTTCTGCCAGAATATCCATACATGCAATATGTGTCAGTTCCTGAATCGTCACATCCTTGACATACTGTTCTAAATCCGCATCATAGGATTCCCAGAGATCCGTTCCGTACGCTTTTCCATACAGGTTGCGGTAATTGCACAAATACAGTTTTGCATATCTAATATCATATTTATGATCATTGATCCGCACAATGGCATTATGGTTTCTCAGCTGCCCTGACGACAGGCGAATCTGTGTATTTCCAACCTTACAGCCTCCGAGTGACGGTACCGTAAGCGCTGCCATAAGAAAAATCCCCGCCAGTTTCCATCTCTTTTTTTTCATACCGTTTTATCCTTCTACGACAAGAAAGCGACCATCGGGAATTGCAAAAACCTCACCCGCCTCTAACAATTCTTCCTCACTCATTCCGGCGACATCCATCCCCGCGTCATCAAAATAATCCCGCACTTCTTTTATATTTTTGCAGACAACCGCCATGCAGTCCTCCAGAAACTCTTCTGCTTCCTCCGGGCTTTCCGCTACCGCCTCTGGGAAAAGTTGTGTCTGGTGTTCCAGAAAATAATGTAAAATCTCCTCATCGTATTCGTTCATACCTTTTTCCTCCCTGTGAATCACTTTCTATTATTATAACGAAGGAATTTCTCTGTGACAATCCCTTAATTCCACTCCATGACTCCCAGTTTTTTCAGTTCCTGATATAACCGCCCCACCGGAAGTCCCACCACATTGTTATAATCACCATGGATTTCCTTCACAAAAGCTGCTGCCTGTCCCTGAATTCCATAGCTTCCCGCCTTATCCATCGGCTCTCCGCCGGCAATATAGCGCCGGATTTCCGCGTCATCCAAAGGATACATGCAGACATCTGTTTTCTCATAAAATGAAGTTTCCCCGGTTCTGCCGTTTTTATCAATAAAAACAAGCGTTACTCCCGTGTATACGCTGTGGGTATGTCCGGACAGCATCGAAAGCATATGGGCTGCATCCGCTTCATCCCGCGGTTTCCCGAGAATATTTCCATCACAGGCAACCACCGTATCGGCCCCGATCACCAGAATGTCCTGCGGCGTAACCAGCTCCGGATGGATTTCATTGTAGGAAAGAATTCCTGCGGCCACTTCTTCCGCTTTCTGACGGGAAAGTTCTAACACTGCCCCATCCACAGAACCAGCAGTAATGACTTCTTCTCCCTTCGCCGGACAGATTTCAAATTCCAGTCCGACCTGTTCGAGCAGCTCTTTTCTCCGCGGTGACGCAGAGGCAAGTACAATTCGACTCATAATGTGACAACCTCCTTCAGGTGAAACGAATAGATGAGTTTTTCTTCCGCCACCATTTTTTTTGTATCCGTAGAAAATACACGGCTTAATGCATCTGCATACAGCTGAAGCTGTGTCTGATAGCGCATCAAAAGTTCCTGCGCCTGTTTTACCCGGTCCGTCTTGTAATCCAGCAAAATAATTTTATCATTTTCCATCCAGAAAACATCTATGATTCCCTGTACCAGCACCGTCCCGCCGGATGCCTCCATCTGATGCTGCATCACAAACGGTCGCTCCCGATACAGATCCCCACGCACAGCTGCTGCTGCCATCCGGGGAGCAATCGGACTTTCCACAAACGCTTCGATCATTTCCGGAATAACAAGTGCATACCATTCCCCCGGCAGTTGTCCGTTTGCAAGCATCCGGTCCAGTTCCTGTTTCACAAATGCACAAACTGCTCCCGCATCAGAGGTATCTATATCTGCAATCGCAGCAAAATCCAGACATTCCATCACCCGGTGCACCGCGGTTCCCCGCATAGCACCCTGATTTACGTTTTCAGCTGCCGGATACTCTCTGTCCTCTTCTCTTGCAAAGTCCGGAACATACACTTCACGGTCTTCCTGCAGAAAATCCGGCACCACGGCTTCTCCCTCGGACCTGTCATACTGTAAGACAAGCGATGCATGCTTCAGTTCCGAAACCGAATATTTACTTTTTTTGCCGGTCTCACTCTGATATGGGTAACGGTAGGAAAACCACTGGTCATACTGCTGAAGCAGTTCGGGTTTCGCATGATCGATATGCTGCAGAAGTTCCTCATAATTTTCCCTGCTGTCTGCCGCCTGTTCCACCTCTTCCCATACAATTTTCTCCGGTGGAACCACATCGAGCGTATATTTCTGCGGATAAGAAAGCATGGCCGGAAGAATCCAGTCCAGATAACTGCCTGCCCGGACCCTCTGCCGGTAACTGACCGGCTTCCCCGGAAGTACATTTCCGGTATATCCGGAAAACGTTTTTTGGGCATCTTTGATCATTCCGGTCAAAACCAGTTTTTCTTTTGCCCTCGTCAGTGCCACATACAATATGCGCAGTTCCTCTCCGAGATTTTCCCTGCGGATCCGGTCCGCAATCTCTGACCGGAACACACTGTTTTTTTTCACTCTGGGCTGCCCGGAAATCTCACAGATTCCAAGGCCTAAATCCGGATGTACCACCAGCCGGTCACTGGCATCCATCTGATTCATTTTTCTTCCCAGACCGGACACAAAAACGACCGGAAACTCCAGTCCCTTACTCTTATGAATGGTCATCACGCGGACAACATTGGCATTTTCTCCTGTGGTATCTGCCTCCCCGAAATCCACTTCATATTTCTGAAGCTTATCGATATAACGCAGAAAATGAAACAATCCCCGGTAGCTTGTTTTCTCGTAATCAACCGCTTTTTCCACCAGCATTGCAAGATTTGCCGCACGGCGCTCCCCTGCTGGCAGTGCCGCCGCATAATTTCCATATCCGCTAAGCTGCAGAATCTTCTGGATCAGTTCATGGATCGGCAGATCCTGTTTTTCCCGCAGCTTACGATACATCCGGTAAAAGTCATAAAGTGTGCCCTCCGTGGCTTCCTGCATGGCATGCATTGCAGCTTCCGCAAACGAACACTCCGGATTTTCCACACGAATCTGTGCCATCTCTTCCTCATCCAGTCCCACCAGGGGAGACCGAAGAACCGCCGCCATCGGAATATCCTGATAGGGATTATCCAGAATCCGCAGCATTGCCAGCACCGTCTGTACTTCCAATGCCGAAAAATATCCGGTCGAAGACTCCACATATGCCGGTATCCCCGCTCCCTGCAGAACCTGCACAAAATCCGTTCCGTAGTCTTTTAAACTTCGAAGCAGGATGACAATATCGGAATAGCGCAGCGGCCGAAGCTGTCCACTCTCCTTATCCGTCACCTGCATGTGCTGCTTCATATCCGCAATACGCGTGGCAATCATATGCGCTTCCATCTGTCCTTTTGTCAGATTCTTTGTCTCTGAAAGCAATTCGTCTTTTTCATCCAAAAGCAAAAGCTCCGGTTTAAATCCTTTAGCATTCTCATCATAATTTTTTGCCCCGTAATACAATGCCGCATCCCGGTCATACGCAACCCGTCCCAGATCCGGACTCATAATTTTGTAGAAGATATCATTACAGAAATCAAGCACCTGTGCACGGCTTCGAAAATTCATATGCAGATCAATTCTCTGCTGCAGACTCTCTTCCGTCGAAAAAGATGCATATTTATCCATAAAAAGTTCGGGGCGTGCAAGCCGGAACCGATAGATGCTCTGCTTGACATCTCCCACCATAAACAGATTATGCCCGCCTTCCGGCTCCATGGAAATCGCACGCATGATCTCTTCCTGTACCTGGTTGCTGTCCTGATACTCATCAATCATGATTTCTGCAAAATGTCTGCGGAATTCTTCTGCGGTATGCCGTGGCTGCTTTGTTTTTTCGTCCACGAGAATCCGCAGAGCAAAATGCTCAATATCGGCAAAGTCAACAATTCTCTTCTTTCGTTTTGCCGTTTCCATTGCCTGTGTATATTCAAGTGCCAGCCTTACCAGCTCTTCGAGAAACGGACACAAGCGTTTCTGCTGCAAAAGAAGTGTCTCCAGATCCATCGCAAAATATTTTTTCTGCAGCGTTTCCACTTCTTTTTTCACATCCGACCGGATCTCCATGACCGTTTCCTTTTTTTTGACATCCCCGGAGAATTTGCGGATCGGTGACAATTTTCCAAAGACCAGACCATTTAAAAATGTCTGTACCTGCAGATATCCCTGCAGATTTTCTGCCTGCTGCAGCTGCGTCAGATCCGCTTCCAGTGTCTTTGCATATGCCTGCGGTCCATCCGGCTCATTACACAACTGCAATGCCTGTGTCATCTGTGTGCACATGTCACACAACAAAAGCCTGGCATGTTCCGCAATGTCCTCAAGCATCTCTGTCTGCACCAGTTCCTGTGCATGTTCCACCTGATACGGTTCGGTGAGTTTTTTCATCCACGCCTGCGGCCACGGACTGCTCAAAGACATCCGGTAAATCTTTGCCACCATCTCCCGCACCCCGTGGTCGTTTCTTTTTCCGGCATAGGCATCGATCAGTGAAAGAAACGTCTTTTCCTGCCGCGCATAGTTATCTTCAAACACCTGCTCCAGCACGTCCTGCTCCAGCAGCCGGATCTCTCCTTCATCTGCAATCCTGAAATTCGGGTCCAGACTGATCTCTTCAAAATGATTCCGTACCACAAAAAGGCAGAAACTGTCAATCGTTGTGATCATGGCATTGTGAATCAGTGCCGACTGTCTGCGCAAATGCGTGTTTTGGGGATCTTTTTCACATTCTGCCTCAATGGCAGCCCCGATACGCTCCCTCATCTCCGCCGCCGCTGCCTTCGTAAATGTCACAACCAAAAGCCGGTCGATATCAACCGGATTCTGCGGGTCGAGAATCCTTTGGATAATACGTGCCACAAGCACCGCTGTTTTTCCCGATCCCGCTGCCGCCGAGACGAGAATATCCCGGTTTCTGAAATCAATGACGTTCTGCTGTTCCTTCGTCCATTTCATCTGATCGCTCCTCCTTTCCCCTGTTTCTGGCAAGCTCTGTCTGCATCTGGTCAAGCACTTCTTCTTTTTTCATGGATGCAAACTGCCGGTATTCATATCCCGGAATTTTTGCATCCATCCCGCACACCGATGCATATGGACAATAGGTACAGCTGGTTTCTATATCACTCCGGTAAGGATTCACCGCAATATTTCCCGCATAGATGGCCTCTCCACACTGCCGGATCTCGTGCTCTACATAGCGGGTAATCACCGCAAACTCTTCCGTCGATGCCACTTTTGAACGCGCTGTGGAAATTTCACCGTTTTTCTTGATTTCCACGGGGATCATCTGCGATTTTCCCTCAAAATTCTGATCCATGGCACGATAGATTTCCTCTCCGGAATTCACCAGTCCATCCGGACGCAGTGCGAAAAGCAGCGCCTGCTCGGCCTCTTCGTCTGACAATGGAGTATCCGATTCGAGTACCGGATCATCAATGTGATAATAGAGAATTCCCCCGGGAAGGATTTCTTTTTTCGGATGCTGTCCCCGCAGCATTTCCATCGCCGCATCCATATAAACCACCAGCTGCAGCTGCAGTCCGCGGTACACACGGATCAGATCGAACTTTGTATTTCCGGATTTATAGTCTATTACTTTAATCGAAATTTTATTTTCATCTTCAAAGGTATCCAGACGGTCAATCCTTCCTTCCAACCGCATGGTCACATCATGCGATAACCGGTACTCGAGACTTTCCTTTCCCTCCAGTTCGTCAAATGTCACCTCAAATTTTTCCGGTACAAACTGCCCCGCACGCACCTGTCTGGTCAATGCCCAGACCGTCTGGTCAAAAATAGCAAGCATCCGTTTTCTCTGATAGGCATTTTCTGCCGTATCGCAGACCGCCATACCCGGATACCCGGCAATTGCCTCCTGCATGGCATTCTCTGCCATCTGCCGGCGCACGGCATCCGGCACCACAAACCAGTCATATTCCGATTGTTCCAGCTTCCGGCTGTAGCGTTCTAAGGCCGTATGATAGATATTTCCCATATCCACACTCTCAAATGCACTGGTCTCACGCTCCGTAAGTTTTAACCCGTATTGCAGAAAATGTGCATATGCACAGGCGGCAAACCGTTCCAGCCGCGTAATACTTCCGTACGGATGTCTTCCGTACAGTGCAAGCGCAACCGCCCGGCTGATTGGCTCTCCCTCATACCGTGTATACGGCGCATGCAGAAGTTTACGGATCTTCTCCTGCTTTTGCATATCATTCTCCTGCAGGAACCAGCGGGCAAGCGCATACCAGGCTTCTTCGTGCGGTCCGAAGACGAGATAATCTTCGGCAGCCTCTTTGGTATAAAAATCTGTATGCGCCTCCATATGCTCCGGTTCCTGCAATTTCAGTGTCGGAAACAGTTTCCTCAAAACTCCGGTCAGATAAGAAGGACGGATGGCTTTTCCCTCACTGTCAACCTTTGCATAACTGACATATAATTTTTCTGAAGGTTTGGTAAGATTGCGGTACAAATAAAAGCGCTGAATAAATGCCTGCTCCCTTGCCCCCGGTGCTAACTCCACTTTTTCTGCCAGAAGTTCTCTTTCGTATTCGGAAATAATTCCTCCGGCATTTGCCGCTTTCGGAATAATACCGTCGTTCACACCGATAAAAAATAAAATCCTGATATGATTTAATCGTGTACGTTCGATATCTCCTATCGTAACACTGTCATAGCCCGGTGGAATCACAGCCACGTCTGCAGCGGAAAGTCCTGCCTCCAGCACTTCGGTAAAATCCCGGATCTGCAATGGCTCCTCCCCCAGTAATAGATTATATTTTTCCAGAAGTTGCATCACGATTGTATAAATCTGTGCATATTCCCGGGATCTGGTTTCCTCTCCCTGCGCCAGAAGCTGCTGTTCCCTGTTCCATAACTGATGCTGGGTGTCCAGCTGTGTCAGCAGCTGATACAATGCCCGGATGCCATCCGAAACACGGGCATCTTTTCGGGCAAATACTGCTGCAAACGGCTCAAGATACCCATATATTTTTTCCCGGAGTTTTTCGAGCTGTTCCAGATCGTAAAGCGTTTTCTGCCGTGGCATATGCCCCCATCGTCTGCTCCACGCCGCTTTGCCGCGGATACCGGTTGCAACCAGATAACTGTCCAGCCGGTCCAGATCGTCCTCCGCAATATCACAGAATCCACACCGCAAAAAGCGCATGACTGCCTCATAACTAAAATTCGTATCCACAATTTCAAGCGCGGCACGAATACATTCAATGAACGGATGAAATAACACTTCTTTGGTCGTATCCATAAAATATGGAATCTCATATTTCGTAAAAACCGGATCCATATAACTCTGATAAGCTTCCACTGCGCCCGTCACCACTGCAATTTCCCGATAGCGGTATCCCTGTCTGATCAGCGCATTGATCTGCCTGGCCACAAGAACCAGTTCTTCCTGTGGATTTTTTACTGCGGCAAGATGGATTTCTTCTACCGGCTTGGTATATTTTGCCGGACGGGGACGAAACAGATTCTGTTCCATAAATGCCAGTGCCGGAGCCAGCTTAAAACGCTTGTGTGCACTGTCTGTCATTACCACCGGTTCCATCACCTGCACATGAAGTTCTTCTGCCATCTTCATCAAAGACAGAATCGTTTTTTTGGACAGTGCAAATAATTCTTCATTTCCACTGCAATGATAAAAATCTTCTGCAGCATCGATTGTAAGCGTAATGTAAATATGCTCTGTCACCTGCAGCAATTCCCGCATGAGATCATTCTGTATCGGTGTAAAACCGGTAAACTCATCAAATACCAGCACCGCATCCCGCAAAGTTTCCGACTGCGGCACAAGATTTTTCAGAACATTTAATATCTCTTCCGCCGTCACAAAACTATCTTTCATAAAATCACAAAAAGCGCGATACATGGTTGCCACGTCGCGCAGTTTTGCAGAAAGTACCGGTGAGATTGTTTTGTCCTCCGTCAGATCCACCAGCTGTTCCGGTGAAATCCGGTACTGCACCAGCTCTGAGATCATTGATTTTACTTCCCCGATATATCCCATCCGGTTCATATTTGCCCGAAGAACGGTAAGCGTCTCCTCCTGTTCCTGTGCAAGCCTGCGCAGCACCAGGTTTTTTCCGGTTTCTTCCAGAACCTGTATGTCCTGCATCCCCATATCATCAAACACACGGTATGCCAGACGCTTAAAACTTAACACATCAATGTTCATAATTGCATGATTCGGTGCAAGTTCCACCAGTTTCTGCTGGGTCTGCATCGTAAACTGCTCCGGTACAATCACCAGATAATTTTTCTTCGGATGTTCCCCTGCCTGCCGCACCAGACGCTCATAGATGTATTCTGTTTTCCCGCTCCCCGAACTTCCCAGTACAAATTGTAAAGCCATAAACCCCTCTTTTTCTCCCTTAATAAATATGTGAAAAGATCAGCGATACCACAACCGTCATCAGACCGGAGACTGCAATTGACAGACTGCTCATTGCCCCTTCAATCTCTCCCATCTCCATTGCCTTTGATGTTCCCATGGCATGCGAAGCAGATCCGATTCCAACGCCTTTTGCCACCGGATCGCTAATGTGAAACAGTTTACAGATATTCTCGGCAAACATATTTCCAATCACCCCTGTGACAATGATAACTGCAACCGTAATGGTTACAATTCCGCCCAGTTCTTCGGACAATCCCATACCGATCGCCGTTGTGATGGACTTTGGAAGCAGTGTGACATACTGTTTGTGTGATAATTTAAAAATCAGTGACAATACCAGCACACACAGCGCAGAAGTCATGGCACCCGCAAAAATTCCTGCAAGAATCGCCTTCCAGTTTTTCTTAAGAGGCTCAATCTGCTCGTACAAAGGTACCGCCAGCGCAACCGTTGCCGGTGTCAGGAAATACGAAAGGTATTTCGCCCCACTTTCGTATGTGTCATAATCCACATGAAAAATCAGCAGAAAAATAATGATCAGTGCCATGGAAATCAACAGTGGATTAAAAATAGCGATCTTTAATTTTTTCTTGATCAATACCCCGATCTCATAGGTAATAATACTGATAAATACTCCGAAAAATACAGAGTTCTGTAAAAAGTTATTCATTCTTGTCCTCTTTCTTTCCATGATGCATCATCTGCTGTGTAACCTGTCCTGACACGCCCATAACCAGTACGGTAGAAACGAGCAGCAGAACAATGACCGGAAGCAGAATCGGTCGCAGTTCTCCCCAGCTGTCAATCAGCCCGACACCCGCCGGAATAAACATCAGCGGCATAATCTCAATCAGAAACCGCGCGGCTTCATGCACCTGCGGCAATTTAACCAGTCCCGTCATCAGTGCAATAAATAAAAGCACCAGACCATAAATACTTGCCGGCATCTGAATCGGAATCACCGCGTGCAGGACTTCCCCGATAAACGAGAAAATAAGAATCATCAATAGTTGTCTTAAATACTTCATTTTTTAACTCCTTCTTTCGCTTTTCCCATTTTAACACCTTTCAGGATTTTTAGGGCAAAAATAAGGATTGTATTAATAAAATACAATCCCCATTCTTAAATCCTTCTCCCTATTTTTCCTGTGCGGTGCAATCTTTTACATACTGCATAATGATATCTGCCGTACCTTCAATTCCAAAACGCGTATCATTAATGCAAAGATCATAATTTGCAGCGTACCCCCAGTCCTCCCCGGTATAATACGTGTGATACTGCTTCCGCCGGCCTTCCGTCTTCTCAATGATGGCCTCCGCCTCATGCCTTTTCACCTTATGCTTCTCCATCAGGTGATGAATCCGGGATTCCCTGTCACCACTTAAAAACACCCGTACCACATCGTTTTCCTTCCGGTACGCATAATTTCCAGCTCTGCCAATCAGAATACACGATGTCTCCCCAATCAGTTCATCCAGAACTTTCCTCGGTGTCCTGTGCACAACACTGTCTTCCCCATCATCTTCCGCAATGACTGCCAGAAGCGTTCCTGCCGGATTCTCACCGAAATAATCCGGATAATGTTCCAGAATTCCCTTTTTCTTTGCGAGTTCTGTTAATGTCTTTTTATTGTAAAGCGGAACATTCAGTCTGTCTGCCAGAACCTGTCCGACTTCATCTCCGTAACAGCCGCACTCTCTTGCAATTGTAATCTTCATACCGTAATTCCCTTCTTTCCTACTACCGCAATGTTAGCACAATTTTATCCAGAATTCCAGTCAAATGTGCAATTGTAATCCCATAATTTGTCATTGGAATGTTCTGTGCCTTTGCACGGTCGATTCTCGATACTACATATCTGCGGTTAAACATACACGCGCCACACTGAATGATCAGGTCATACCCTTCCAGATCCTGTGGAAAATCCGTGCCACTCACATGATCAATCCTTAGCCGTTCTCCAAATCGTTTCCGCAGCATACGCGGAATTTTTACCCTGCCGATATCCTCGCTCAAAGGGGCATGCGTACAGCATTCCGCTATCAGCACATGAGAGTTTTCGTTCATTGCATCGATCTGTCTGGCACCTTCCATATAGTACGGCAGATCCCCTTTGTATGCGGCAAACAGCACAGAAAAAGATGTCAGCATACTTTCCGCCGGTTTATTCTGGTATACATAATCAAACACCTGGGAATCGGTAATAATCAGCTTTGGTGCCTGCTGCAGCATGTTGAGTGCCGGAAGCAGTTTATCCGTGGTCACACTCATAACCATACACTTTTTATCCAGTAATTCCCGCAGCGTCTGCACCTGCGGCAGAATCAGACGTCCTTTCGGTGCCTGAATATCCTGTGGCATAACAAGAAGCACAAGATCTTCCTCCGTGACCAGATCCCCCGTAATCAAACGGTTTCCAAAATTCTCCGGCACCCTGCGGCTCATTGCCTCCCGGACATTTTCCATACCGGCTCCGGTCAATGCACTGACTGCCAGTGCATCTTCCTTTGTTTTTTCTTTCAGATAGTTTTTCAGAGGTGCTGCATCCGCCACGTCCGCCTTGTTAATGATCAGAAGAACCGGAATTTTACGCTCCTTAAACCAGGTGTACCATTTCAGTTCTTCCTCATAGGATTCGCCGGAAACCGGCTGTGCAGAAAATACAATAATTGCCAGATCTGCTTTTTGGGCTGCAAGCCGCGTCCGTTCCACGCGCTGTTCTCCCAGCGTACTTTCATCATCGAATCCCGCCGTGTCCATAATCGTGCACGGTCCCATCGGATAAATTTCCATTGCCTTGTATACCGGATCGGTTGTCGTTCCCGCCACATCTGCGACGATGGAAACCTCCTGCCCGGTAAAAGCATTGATAAATGAAGATTTTCCGCTGTTTGTTTTTCCAAATACACCGATATGCAGACGATTTGCAGACGGTGTTTCATTCCATGTTGCACCCATATGCGTTCTCCTTCTTGTGCGTTTTGCTGAATCAGTGATAATCTCCACGGTTTACGACCACTTTGTATCCGACACTTTCCATGCGGCGCGCCATACAGTGCCGGCACTCTGCCGCCTCATCTCCCGTACAGATTTTATTATCATATAATTTATATTTTTCCCGCACTGCTACCGGGGAAAGATTCGGCATCACAACATTTGCCCCTGCCTGAATTCCTTTTTCCCTGCCCAGCGGATGAATGGTTCCCAGTGCAGTTGTTGATGGCAGCAGCACATGCGGCTGCAACAGCCGGATAATGGATAAAAGCCGAAGCGTATCTTCCATTGTTCCTGCCTTTTTTTCGCCAAACGGGGTATCCTTCTGGGGAATAAACGGACCGATGCCTACCATATGCGGCTGCAATTTCCGGATAAACTGCAGATCTTCATACAGCGTATCCACCGTCTGCTCCGGCGAACCGACCATAAATCCACATCCCACCTGATAACCGATTTCTTTTAAATCCCACAGACAGTCCATGCGATGTTTCCAGAACATTTCTGCCGGATGCAGTTTTCCATAATGCGCCTCGTCCGCGGTCTCATGACGCAGCAGATACCGGTCCGCACCGGCATCAAAAAATGCCTGGTAGCTGTCGTGCTCTTTCTCCCCGATGGAAAGCGTCACCGCACAATCGGGATACTGTGCCTTGATCTGCCGTATCAGGGCACAGATTTTATTGTCCGTAAAATACGGATCTTCCCCGCCCTGCAGCACAAAGGTCCGAAATCCCAGTTCATACCCATTTGCACAACAGGAAAGAATTTCTTCCTCCGTCAGGCGATAGCGTTCTGCCTTGCGATTGCTCTTTCGAATGCCACAGTAAATACAGTCATTCTTACAGTAATTGGTAAATTCAATCAATCCACGGATAAACACCTGCTTTCCGTAAATGGCATCTGCTGTCTTACGTGCCCGCTCGTGAAGAAATGCAATGTCCCCGGTATCCGTTGTCTCCAGCAGCAGAGCCAGCTGTTCACGGGTTATATTCTGTCTGTTTTCAATTTCCGTTATGATCTGCTTTAACATTTACATACACCGTTCTGGCACTTGCGCCATCCAATCTTTGAATTTTTATTTTGTGGATTCTTTAAGTACTACTTCATACGACAACAGTGTCCGATCCGGTACCGTCTCCCCTTCAATCTGCGCCAGCAGATTCTTACAGGCTTCCATTCCGAGTTCTCTCGCATTGAAAGACAACGAAGTGATCGATGGTATATTGTTCTCGAGCACGGAACTGTTGTAAAACGATGCCACACGGATATCCTGCGGCACTTTTATGTGTTCCTGCCGCAGCTTGCGAAGTACCTGTATGCAGATGGCATCATCCATGCAGACAATACAATCCGCCCCTTTTTCCAGCACTTCTTCCACTGCACGATCCATAAAGGCACAGCTCTCCAAATTCCGGTAAACAAGCGTTTCTTCCACTTCTCTTCCCGCTTCCTGATATGCCTGCTGGTATCCTTTATACCGGTTCTGGTTGACTACGAAAGATTCACTTCCTCCGAGCAGAGCGATATGCTTCATCTGGCGCATCAGTAAAATAGATGTCAGTTCGCGGCAGGCGCTCTGCTGGTCATTGTCCACCTGTTTGACTTTGCGGTAGGTAGTACTACCGGTTGTAACAAACGGAATCTTTTTCTCTAAAAGCAGTTCAATCTGCGGGTCTTTTAAAAAGGTCCGCAGCAGCACAATCCCGTCCACCTTGCGGTTTCTCACGACGCGTTCAAGACCTGTAATATCATTTTCCTGACAGATACACAACAGAATGTCGTACTCATTCATTCCTGCAATTTCCTGAATTCCTGTAATGACTTCCTGAAAAAACGGAAGATCTACCAGTGCATAATCCTCCGGCATAACCACGCAGAGATTGAATGTTTTTGACTGTGCAAGTCCTCTTGCAATTACATTCGGTTTATAATCATGCTCCTCTATATAAGCCAAGACTTTTTGCCTTGTTGCCTCACCGATTCTTCCCTTTCCGGATATTGCCCGGCTGACTGTCGTTTTGGAAACGCCAAGTGCTTCCGCAACATCCGAAATGGTGATTACATTTCCCTTTTTCATATTCTTCTCCTAACTGCACACCTATGCATCCATTGCATGTTAAACGGTTGCGCAGTTACATTTTGCAGTTTTTTATCAATTTTGTCAAGTATCCCCTATTCCTTTGAATTTTTCTGCAATTTTTGTAATTTTTCTTCTGCTTTCTTTAATTTATCATAATTTGTGACATACACCTTATCATTGGCAGTCAGTTTATCATACGCATTTCTTGCCTTTTGCACCGCTTCTTTGGAATCCTTTGTAATGGTTCCGAGTGCGTCAATCAGTTTTACGACCTTTTTTGCTTCTCCCTTATCTGTTGCATCGGTACTTTCCGTTCCAGGAAGTTCATACACCAGCACCGGATAATTCTTCTTAACATTTTCAAATACTACCTTTGCGACTTCCGGCGGAAGATTGATGCAGCCATGTGATCCTGCATATTTATAAATACTTCCTCCGAACTTGCTGCGCCAGTAGGCATCATGCATACCGACATTTCCCGCAAAAGGCATCCAGTATGTAACCGGCGTCTCATAGTTTTCTCCGCGCAAAGTTGCATTTTTCTCGGTATATGTCACGCCATATGCACCGGTCGGTGTCGCATTATTTTTCGATACATTTCCTGATACAAAATCCGAATCAATCACCAGTTTTCCATCTTTATATAAGAACATATGCTGTGCCGTCAGATTGATCTCAACGTAAGAATCGCCATAATCATTTTTTCCATGGGAATTGGCTGTCATGGAATAATTCAGTTCTCTTTCCACTGTTTTCCCGGCTTTGATCTCACTCGTGATCTGGACGATTTCCTTTTCCGTATCAATCTTCCATCCATAATGGCTCTCCGGAATCGTAACCGTCTTTCCGTAAGAAGTCTTTAACGTTTTGGCACTGTAACAGGTATTATATTTTTTTGCAAGATCACTGACGTATGCTTTTACACACTCCTGATCCAGTACCGGTTTTAACTTTTTATTTAACCGGAACCAGTCACCAAATACGGAAGCATCGAGTACCTCTTTGGAATCTCCCACGGTAAATGTAATCTTTGTCTTTGCATACCCGTTCATTTTCTTTACGGCTTTTACCAGATTCTCATCATCATCTAAAACCGTCGGATCTTCATAAACACCGGCTTTTTCCAGAGAGAGGTTCTCTTTTAATCCTTCCACCGCCTCCTGCACTGCCTGATACATTTTCTCTGCATCAATGGTCGTTCCCATGACGCACCCAACCACGGTAAATCCTTCCGTTTTATCATAAGAAGAAACCGAAGCATTCTCCGGTGCCGTCTGATTGTCTGCATCCATACAGTCCAATGCATCGATCTGTGTCTGCAGCTTATCTTTGTCATAGTCGACAAGTGTTGTATTTTTCAATGTCTGTTTCTGGAAAATTTTTACCGGCCATGCAAACATATTCTGTGCGTGTACCAGCTCTGTTATTTCGTCTCCCCACTGTGGTTCCAGCGAAATATCCTGTCCGGAAATTTTTTCTGTATGCTTGTCTCTTGTTGCTATCTTTAACTGGTAGGAATGGATTTCTTCCGTAATCTCATCCATCACTTTCTGCGCGGTATACCCTCCCGCTTTTCTTCCATTTAATGTCGTTTTCGGGAAAAAGTGATTGTGGAAATAAACGGCCAGTCCCAGATACAAAAGAACGGCCAGTCCTGCCACCATCCATATCAGTTTTCTTCTCTGTTTTCTTTTCATTCGTGCTTTTTTCAAAATTCTTATCCTCCGTCACTATTGTATTATACAAAAGCACAAGAGGTTGTCAATGTGCCAAATTTTTAAAGTTTTATGAACATTGCGGGTTTTATATTGTCGTGCTTTTTTCCCCGTGCTATAATCAGTTTCAGAACAAAAGAAAAAAGATCTGCACACAGATATAAAAGGAGTATTTATGTTGCCGGAAACCCAAAGTAAGCGGACGTTTGTGTTCCGAAAATATTATGAAAAATATAAACATTTATGGATTTTGTTATATTTTTTCGTGTACATGGCATGGTTTAACTATGTAGAAAAAACCGTCACGACACATTTTCATGTCATCCATGTACCGATTGATGATTATATTCCGTTTTGTGAATACTTTGTCATCCCTTATCTGCTCTGGTTTCCTTTTGTCGGATGGGGCATCGCCTATATGGCATTACATAATAAAACAGATTACTATAAATTGTGTGCGTTTTTGTTTACCGGAATGACAATCTTTTTAATCATCTCCACGGTATACCCGAACGGTCAGTATCTGCGTCCGACCTATTTCACACACCACAATCTGTGCACCATGCTCTGTGAACGCCTATATGCCGGTGATACTCCGACAAATCTGTTTCCGAGTATCCATGTATATAATTCGCTCGGCATTTATCTTGCGGTGACACACAATAAAAAGCTGCGCAAAAACAAGCTGGTCTGTCTCCTGACACTGATTCTGACGGTCAGCATCATTCTGGCAACGATGTTTATCAAACAGCATTCTTTCTTTGATGTATGTTGTGCATTTGTTCTTGCTGCAGTCATGTACCATGTGGTTTACCGCCACAACTGGGCGCGTGCTAAAGCTGCCGCCACCTCATCCAAAACCGATAGCAATTTTTCTGTGGAATAATAAAAGAGCTGGCCTCTCTGGTCAGCTCCTTTTCTTTTTCCTTTTATTTTTTGCGTTCTGCCGCATGCCGGTACACGGTTTCCATGGATTGAAGAAGTTCATCAAAATTTTTCTTCTGACTCTCCATTTCTTCTGTAAAATCCTCCATCTGCATCCGGTTGCGTTCCTCGGATTTGGCAATTTCCTCATCTGCATTGCGAAGCACAACAATCTGGTTTTCCATCTCTTTGAAATTTGGACATGGTTTTAAACGATTCCATTCCTGTGCCTGACGCGCAGCCTCCTGACAGGATTTCATCAGTTTGGTCATTGCCACATTGTTTTCTTTCAGCAATGTAACCATCCGGTGTACCTGCTCTTCCAGCTCTGCAATTCTCTCATCCGAATCTGCCAGCCTCTTATGTGCCTGATCAATCAGCTCATCATACGTTCCCGCAGATACACGGATCGTTTCTGCAGCCGTAACAAACTGTTTTCCTCCCTCTCCCATACGCCCGGCTTCAATCGCCGCATTGAGGGCAAGCACTCCCATCTGCTTTCCACAATCCTGCATCTTTTCCAGTTCCTCTCGGGTCTTTTCATTTTCCGCCTTGAGTGCAACCGGAAATTCGTTCAGGAATTTGGATGGCGTGGTGAAATGTTTGTTTTCCTCCACCAGCTGTGCCATCTCCTGTTCGATCTGTGCAAAATTCTGCAGCATCTGCTCTCTTTTTTCCGATGACTGTACTTCCTGCTCCTGATATGACGCCAGCTGTCCGGTCAGCTCCTGCTCCTTTTCTCCGTTGTCTGCCGCCATTTGTGATGCTTCTTTTATATTTTCCTGTATCTGGGTGATTCCGGCTCCCAGCTGCTGATATGTATTTCTGATTTCCCTTGCGGTTGCATCAAACATATCTTTTCCGTCCTTCATATGGGCAAAAAAGCCTTCATCCAGCTGTGCCAGGTTTCTCATCCGTACCAGTGTTTCCTGTTTTTGTTTCTTTTTTCCGAACATTACTTGCCCTCCATTGCATTTATTTTACAATTTCTTTCCCGTTTTTTCAATGGAATCAGCGATAATATTTCATCTCCAGCTGCAGATTTTCATTTCCCTGATAAAAATCAATCTTTGCTGTATACACCATAGAAAATAAAATCCGGTTTTTTCTTCCATGCAGCGCATTCTCCACCTCTTCCTGACCAAACTTTTCGGTAAAATATGCAAACAACGTCTCCACATCCCCAAAGAAAATAACCGGAACCGGCTGTCCGTATTCCGAAAGAACACTCATCCGAAGAACATTCCGGTTCTTTCCTATCAACCACATGCGGCTGATGGACAGATTCCGGTCTGCAAACAGTGGAGATGGATTGTCTTTTCCAAACGGCTCCAAAAGTGCAAACTGATGGACCAGTTCCGTACTCGCATATCCCACCGGCATGGCCATGTCAATGTGAATATCCGGGCAGACTTCCTCCACCGTAAGCGGACAGTTTTCATTAATTTTTCTGCGGAATTTTTCCACATTTTCTTCTGGAAGGGATAACCCTGCCGCCATCGGATGTCCGCCAAATTTTGTAAACAGTTCCACACATCCACACATATTTTCATACATGGAATAATTTTCAGTCGATCTTCCGCTGCCTTTGACTCCCTCTTCTCCCCGCGTCAGCACAAATACCGGCCGGTTATACATTTCCCGGATTCTTCCGGCAATCAGTCCTGCAATGCTTTCGTGGACATCCGGCAGAAACAGAACAAGTACCGGATCATTCTCATATCCACCTTCCTCACAGAGTTTCTTTGCCATTTCCACGCCCTGCAGTGTCAACTCCTTGCGTTCCTGATTCAGATCAACCAGATCCCGGGCAATCTCTTCTGCCTCCGTTTCCTGCCCGGTCTCAAACAGCCGAAGGGCATGCCTTGCCGTGTCAAGTCTGCCGGTTGCATTGACACATGGTCCTAAGACATAACCAAAATGGTATGCACTGATATTCTCCGGCTGTACATTGCATGCCTGCATAAGTGCCTGCAATCCGATGTTTTTCGTATGACGGATTCTCTTTAATCCCTCTTTTACCAGAATACGGTTTTCCCCGGTGAGCGACATGACATCACAGACAGTTGCCATAGCAACAAAATCCAGCAGATCTTCCGCTTCTCTTTTGTCCATATCATAATTTTCATACAATACACGGATGACATTCCATGCCACACCGGCGCCGCACAGCTCTTTATACGGATACCCGCAGTCCTGCTGATGTGGATTTACCACGGCATCTGCCAGACTCTTTTTCTCTGTTCTTCTGCCCTCATGTTCTTCAAACGGGACTGCATGGTGGTCGGTCACAAGTACTGTCATTTTCTGTGCTTTTGCCCACGCAATCTCATCGATAGCGGCAATACCGTTATCACAGGTCAGAATTGTATCCACACCATCTTCTTTCGCCTGTTGTAATAAATGCAGGCTTAGCCCATATCCGTCCTGTATCCGGTGTGGAATAACCACGTCCACTTTTGCTCCCACACGCCGCAAAGCCGTCAGAAACAGATGGGAGGAAGTCACACCATCCACATCATAATCGCCGATAATCCGGATATGCACCTGTTTCCGGATCTTTTGTGCAAGAATCTCCACCAGCCGGTCCATATCTTTCATCTGATGAGGATCTGACAGGTCCGAAAGGTTCCCACCCAGATAAATCCGGATATTTTTTTCTCCGATTACCTCGCGGTTTCTGATAATCCTTGCCACAACCGGATCCACATGAAATTTCTCTGCAATCGCATAAAAATCCGCTTTTTTAGCAGCGACCATCCATTGTCTCATATGTCACTTTCTCCAATCGTAATCCCTGCGGCGGTGCCGTATAGCCCGCCTGCTTCCGTTCCTTTGCCTTAAGAAGTGCCGGCATACTTTCCGGAGCCCGTTCGCCTCTTCCCACTTCAATCAATGTTCCCGTGAGAATCCTTACCATGTTCTGTAAAAATCCATTGCCACAATACAGGATCTCAATCTCACCGTCTCTTTCCACCAGATCAATGGAAAAAATGGTACGGACCGTTGATTTTTTCATATGACGGTTTCCGCAAAAAGAAGCAAAATCATGCGTTCCCACAAGTGCCTGTGCCGCTTTTTTCATTTTATCCACATCAAGCGTTTGTCCATACTGATACAAAAATTTTCGTTCAAATACATTCGGCACCGGACTTGTCCGTATCCGGTAACGGTAGGTCTTTTCCACAGCCTGATATCTGCTGTGAAACCGGTCATCGACCTCCTTTATTTTTGTCACTGCGATATCTTCCGGAAGGTGCCGGTTCAGATCTTCAAAAATTTCCTCTGCCGAAAAATGTTCGTCCAGATGGAAATTAGCCACCTGCCCGATTGCATGAACTCCGGCATCGGTTCTTCCGGAACCGATCACTTCCACCGGATGCCCGGCAAGCGCCGAAAGCACCATCTGCAGCTTTCCCTGTATGGTTGCATCGGTGCTTTTTAATACCTGCCATCCTTTATATCTGGTGCCATCATATGACACGGTAATTTTATAATTTTTCATCCGTATTTTTCCTCTCTTTTATACAAGTTCTGCGATACGGGAAACCGCAACATAAATATCTGAAATTTTATACCAGGTCGGATAGTCCACAATACCGGTTACCGGAAGTCCGAAAACCGACTGAAACTTTTCCACCGCTTCCCTCGTCCTTGATCCGTAAACTCCGTCCGCCGTAATCGTCGGTATCGCCGGATAAGCACGCGAAATTCTTGCCAGCTGTTCCTGCAGCTGACGTACCTTTGGTCCGCTTGCTCCCACGCCCAGATCATATCCCGGCCAGGATGCCGGAATTCCGGAAATTCCGTCCGCGGAATTAATATACATATCATTTCCGTAATAACTGCGCAGAATATCAATGGCAGAATATCCCTGATCACCCAGATATTTGCTTCCCCACTGCGACATCCAATCCGGACAGGTCACTCTCTGTCCGTCACAGTACTGTGTCAGAATTGGCTGACGGACATTTGGACGGGACAGATAATTTTCAAACATTTCATCCACCACCCGTGAAATACTCTGGAAGAAATTCCTTCCATAAATAAATTTGTGATCGTATGCCGTGGAAGATGTGATGGTAAACACATACCCTTTGCCCCGGTACCATTCCGTATAAACCCGGTTTAAAGTAAATGACATAATAGCCAGCACATTGGCGCGGATCGCAGCATCCGGCCAGGTCGCATAGATTTCACTGGAAGCTACATTTTTAATATAATCCCGATAGCGCACATAATAATTCGCAGCTGTGGAATCTCCCGGTGCTCCGTCATGTACCACAACATATTCCGGAATTACTACACGGCTTAAGACAATTTCTCCGGTTTCTTCCACCGTCTTAATCTCACTCTCCGGAATTTTCGGTGGATATTCTCCATACAGGGTATGTGCATCAATCACGATCGTATCAATCGGATTGCCCGGTGCATCCTGCGCCTCCATCACCACTTCCTGCGTTGCATCTTCCCCGGACAGGATATTGATCGCCGAAACCGTAATGTCCCGATAGCCTGTGGCATGCACCTTGATCGTATATTCCGCATATGGCTGGTTTTCACCCGGCTCCATGGAGTACTCCAGTGGAGGAGCATCAAGCGTAATCTTCTCAGTGTTTCCAGAATCGTCGGTATCCACCTCCTCCAGCACCTGCTGCGGACCTCCCGTATAAGATATGGTAATCCTTGCTCCTTTCACCGGAATTCCCGTCGAAGCATTTGTCAGGTGAATCTGAAGCGTTCCCTCATCCACCTGATTTTCTACTCTATTCTGATCCATACATGATCTCCCTCTCTTCCTGCCAGAAAACCTGCCACGTTTCTTCGCAGTGGCATCAAACAGTTCCAGACAGCTGCATTTGATTCATAGTATGCATCTTGTAAAAAAAAGGTTACACTGTTATACTGTTGATACATAAAATAAATCAGGCGATTGCGAAACGCTCTTCTGCGCCTGCCGCCGCTTACACGGTCGGACGCGCAATTATCCAGAATTACGAATTTACAGGAATCCGCTTCTGCCTTTTTCGATGATTTGCTGTCCGTCCAACGTTCAACAGTTTCTGCGGTCTGTCGGTCTGCCGGGGACACCGTCTGAGCGGGTTCGTGTCTGCCTTAGAGGGAAGCTTCGAATAAGCGCGCCCACGGTTCTATTTGCGCAGTCACAGGGTAAAATGTTTAAAACAAAATATATATCAAGACAAATTGGGAGTGGGCGTAATAAACGTTTCGAAGGTTTCCTCTTAGGCAGACCAGAAATTCGCGAACGGTGTCCCCGGCAGACCGACAGACCGCAGAAACTGTTGAACGTTGGACGGACAGCAAATCATCGAAAAAGGCAGAAGCGGATTCCTGTAAATTCGTAATTCTGGATAATTGCGCGTCCGACCGTGTAAGCGGCGGCAGGCGCAGAAGAGCGTTTCGCAATCGCCTAAATACAAAACAATAAAAAAGGAGGCTTGTTATGCACACATTTCAACCATATCCAATCGATAAGATGGAATTCAATCCATTTACCAAAATAGGAAAAGAATGGGCTTTAGTTTCCGCCGGAGACAAAACCAGATGCAACACTATGACCGTCAGCTGGGGAGGTGTAGGCGTCCTCTGGGGAAAAAACGTTGTATTTATTTTTATCCGTGATTCCCGCTATACCAAAGAATTTTTAGACAACGGAGATCTGTTCTCTTTGTCTTTCTTAAGCGAAGACTACCGCGATGCTTTAAATTACTGTGGAAGTCACAGTGGCCGCGGAGAAGAAGACAAATTCGCCGCTGCCGGACTGACAAAGGCATTCCGGCATGACATTCCTTATCCGGATGAAGCCAATCTGGTATTTTTATGCAGAAAGATGGCTGCCGTACCGGTCAGCGAAGACAGTTTTATCGATTCCACACTGATGGATAAATGGTACAGCGATCACGATATGCATATGATGTATGTCGGAGAGATTGTCGAAGTAACTGCCCGTTAATCTTATCGTTCCTTTCATTTAAAAACGCTGTCCGCAGTGGCCAAAGACCACCACGGGCAGCATTTTTATCTGCACTCTGTGCTGATTGATTCGATAGCAACCGAACCTCCGCGCACAACGGAAATATGCTTAAACTTTTTCTTTAAGATGGCAATCAGATCGTCATGTTTCTGCTCTGTTCTTCTGCACTCAAGCATAACACTGCCGATTCCGATATCCACCACATCCACACGCATGGCCTGCGCAATCTGAAACACTTCCGTCATCTGTGTCTCATTCAGTTCCATAATCTTGACAAACATCAGCTCTTTTAACCGAAGCGGAACATTTGTCAGGTCGATCACCTTGATTACCTCAACCATACGGTTTAACTGCTTTTTGATCTGCTCAAACGTGATATCATCACTCTCCACACTGATCGTCATACGGGAAACTGTCTCATCTTCCGTCGTACCAACCGTCAGTGACTGTAAATTGTAGGATTTTCCGGAAAACAGTCCGGAAACCTTCGCAAGTACACCTACATCATTTTCTACATACAATGCAATCCAGCGCTTTTTCATTTCAGACATTGCTTTCCTCCTATTTTAAAATCATTTCACTCATCGGATTTCCGCTCTTTACCATTGGAAGTACCAGTTCATCGGTGGCAATCATAAATTCAATGATCGTCGGTACATCTGTATGCTTCTTTGCCTCCGCAAACGCTGCATCAATGTCTTCTTCCTTCTCTACACGGATTCCGTATGCTCCATAGCTTTCTGCCAGTTTCACGAAATCCGGAACATATTCCGGACACTGGTCATTTGGTCCCTTGCATCCACCCGGACAGGATGGGCGCCGGCGCAGACAGGTCGCACTGTAACGCTTTCCATAAAACAGTTCCTGCATCTGGCGGACCATACCAAGATAATTATTGTTCAGCAGACAGATCGTAATTCCGGTACCCTGTGTTACCGCCGTTGCCATCTCCTGAATATTCATCTGAAATCCGCCATCTCCCGTGATACACACGACCGGTTTCTTTGGATTTGCAATTTTTGCTCCGATTGCGGCCGGAAATCCGAATCCCATCGTTCCCAGTCCGCCGGATGTGATGAGCTGACTCTGTTCATCCAGTTCCAGATACTGGGTTGCCCACATCTGATGCTGCCCGACATCCGTCACATAAATACTGTGTGGAAACTGTGCATTGATGTGCTCCATGATCATCTGTGGACTGATCCCACGGTCCCTGCGCATGGCAAGCGGATTCTCTTTCTCCCACCTGTGAATCTGTTCCTGCCACTTTGCCGTATCCTTTTTCTCTGCCCACTCTAACAGCTTTTCAAGCGCCACACCTGCATCTGCAACCACCGGCACATCCACAACCACATTACGCGAGATGGAAGCAGTATCCACATCAATATGTACAATCTGTGCATGCGGTGCAAATTCATTTAAATCTCCGGTAATCCGGTCATTGAAACGGGTACCGATGGAAAAGAGCAGATCACATTCCATAACTGCCATATTGGCTGCGTACTTTCCATGCATTCCACAGTTTCCGATATACAGCGGATGTGTGGTCGGCACTGCGCCTTTGCCCATGATTGTTGTGACAACCGGAACATTTTCTTTTTCCATAAATTTCTTCAGCTTCTCTCCCGCATGGCTGATGTTGACACCTCCGCCGGCAAGAATCAGAGGTTTCTTTGCAGACTTAAGCATTTTATAAGCTTTCTTCAACTGTCCGATATGTACCCCGTGAATCGGCTTATATCCACGGATATCCACATGGGAAGGGTACTCTGCCGATCCGGATGCCGTCTGGATATCCTTTGGAATATCAATCAGTACCGGTCCTGGTTTCCCGGTCTGGGCGATATAAAATGCCATCTTAATAATCTTTCCGAGGTCTTCCCGTCTTCGCACCGTCACACCATACTTGGTAATGCTTCTCGTCATACCAACAATGTCCACTTCCTGAAATGCATCGTTTCCGATCAGTCCAAGTGGCACCTGTCCGGTAAAACAAACCAGCGGAATGCTGTCATAATGGGCATCTGCCAGTCCGGTAATGATATTGGTTGCTCCCGGTCCGCTCGTTACCAGACATACGCCCACCCGTCCGGTAGACTTGGCATATCCTTCCGCCTCATGAATCAGTCCCTGCTCATGCCGCGGCAGGATCAGGTTGATACTGTCGGTCTTATATAATTCATCAAATAAATCCGTAACGGTTCCGCCCGGATACCCAAAGATGGTGTCTACCCCTTCTTCCTCCAGAGCCTTTACGAATAATTTTCTTCCTGTAATATCCATAAAAATGATATCCTCCTATATCAGTCCAAATGTGCGAAGTAAAAAGATCCAGAACGTCAGCGTAAATGCCGCAAACAACGTCGTTGCAACAATAACACTCGCCGTCAGAACCCCATCATTTTTCATACTCTTTGCCATGATGTAACAGCTTGGCGTTGTCGGGGATGCCAGCATAATTAAAATTGCAATAATTTTTTCCCCGGAAAATCCCATATAAGCTGCTACCGGTAAAAAGATCAGTGGCTGGATTACCAGTTTGATTGCAGCTGCCCAGCACGTCGGTTTGATCTTTGCGATAGCTTTGCGCCCCTCAAATCCCGCACCGATCACAATCAGTGCCAGCGGTGTTGCAAGCTGTGCGACAGAGTTAATCGTCTTATTGACAATGGTCGGAAAATGAATCCCCAGAAGGGAAACGATAAGTCCCAGAAAAATCGAATCAATAATCGGATTTTTCACGATATTGACCAATGCCTGCTTAATTTTTCCCTTATCCCGTTTTCCTTCCTCGTCCTGCGCCTCAAATGTCAGTACAATAACGGAATACACATTGTACAGCGGAACCGCTCCCACGATCATCAGCGGACCCATGGCAGAAGATCCGTAAATATTGTTGATAAATGCCATTCCCATGACGGCTGCACTGCTTCGGAACGAAGACTGTACAAACGCACCACGGATACTGTCATCTTTGACCGCAAATTTACTGATCCCCCAGATGCCCCAGAAACAGATACTGCTGACAATTGCACAGTACAATACAAATTTCAGATCAAATACTTTTGATATTTCTACGGAAGCAATATCCCGAAACAGCATAAACGGCAGTGTCACCTTAAAATTGAAACGGTTTGCCACGGTGACAAAATGCTCATCCAGCATACCGATCTGATGCAGTACCCAGCCTATAACCATCACCAGAAAAATAGGAAATGTGACATTGACGCTAAAGATAAAATCACTCATTACTTCTGCACTCTTTCATATTTATAGAAATAAAATTCCAGATCAAAATATGTCTGTTCTTCACTGTCTGCTGTAATTTTCCACTCCGGTTTTTCATCCAGATTCGGGAAATACGCATCCGCGTCATATGCATAGTCGATTTTTGTAATATGTGCAACATCACACTCATCCAAAAGCTGCTCATATATTTTCTGTCCGCCAATCACATAGACGTCATTAGTATCATACTTTTCCAGTTCCCTGTGCAGCTCTTCCATGGAATGCACGACAATCGCATCTTTAACCTGATACGCCGGATTATGTGTCAACACAATATTGGTGCGGTTTTTCAACGGAAGACCATTCGGAAAACTCTCCAACGTCTTTCGTCCCATCACGACAACTTTCCCGGTTGTTGTCTCGCGGAAAAATTTCTGATCCATCGGAATCCGTACCAGAAGCTCATTATTTTTGCCAATTGCCCAATTTTTATCTACTGCTGCAATGATATTCATAATTTTCTCCTTCCTGACTGCTATATTGCCACCGGAATGTTTTTAATCTGCGGACCGGTCACATAATCGGTCACTTTGATATCATCCGGTGTAAACTGATAAAAATCTTTAATCTCCGGATTCAGCCAGAATTTCGGTGCCGGATACTGCTTACGCGTAATCAGCTCTTTTACCAGTTCCACATGCCGGTCATAGATATGTGCGTCCGCAATGACATGTACCAGTTCTCCCACTTTCATGTCACACACCTGTGCCAGCATATGCATCAGCACTGCGTACTGGCATACATTCCAGTTATTTGCAGTAAGCACATCCTGCGAACGCTGATTCAAAATTGCATTTAAAGTCAGTTTGTCATCGCCCGGATGCTGCGTCACATTAAAGGTCATGCTGTATGCACACGGATACAGATTCATCTCATGCAGATCCTGATGTACATAAATATTGGTCAGAATCCGGCGGCTGAACGGATTATTTTTCAGATCATAAATCACCCGGTCCACCTGATCCATCATTCCCTCACGATACTGATGTTTCTGTGCCAGCTGATAGCCGTACGCTTTTCCGATGGAACCGTTTTCATCTGCCCATTCATCCCAGACGGTACTGTTTAAATCATGGATATTGTTGGATTTGCGCTGCCAGATCCACAGCATTTCCTCCGTACAGGTCTTGATTGCCGTCTTGCGCAGTGTGATTGCCGGAAACTCTTTCGACAGATCATAACGGTTCACCACACCGAATTTTTTGATCGTATAGGCACTTGTACCATCCTCCCAGTGCGGCCGTACCTTTTCGCCCTCGGTACTTGTCCCGTTCTCCAGAATATCCTGACACATAGTTACAAATATTTTATCTGCTAAACTCATTGTTAATCCCCTATCTCTTGTCCTGGACTTTTACTTTTCATTATACCTTATTCTCTCAAAATGTCTATGAGAAAATCTGCTGTACTATCAGTTTATACTCCGGCAGAGACTGGCATTTCCGGATCAGCTTTAAATATTTCTCTCTGTCCGGAAATGACTTTGTCAGATAAAACCAGATTTCTTTCAAATGAAAAACGACATCTTTTTCCGCACGGAAAGTATCCAGACATCCCTCTAAAATTTCATCATGGAACGCCCGCAGCCTGGCTTTATCTGCCGGTGGGTTTCCTTTGATTTCTCCGACCAGTCCGGGATTTTCCAGTAATCCCCTGCCGATCATGATGCGATCAATAGCTGGGAAAGCGGCTGTCACTTTCTTATAATCTTCCACACTGCATATATCTCCATTGTAACAGAGCGGCACATGGATCTGCTCCAGAGCACGGGCAAATGTTTCCATCCGCGGTGTTCCGCTGTAATAATCTTTCTGCAGGCGCGGATGAATAATCAGTTCTTCCAGCGGAAACTTTGCATAGACACCGCAGAGAGCTTCCCACTCATCCGGGTCTTTGATTCCGACTCTGGTCTTTACCGATACCGCAAGCGGACTGTTCTCCACCACTTCTTCCAGCAACATTTCCAGTTCTTTCGGATCTGCCAGAAATCCGGCCCCTTTTCTTTTCGAGACAACGGTTCCGGACGGACAGCCAAAATTAAGATTGACACTGGTAAATCCCAACTCTTCCAGCTGCCGGATCATCATCAGAAACTCATCGGCGCGGTTTCCGATCAGCTGCGGCACCAGCCGGATCTGTCCATTATTTTCCGCTGCCAGATCCCGCTTTATTTTTTTGCTCATTTTTTTTGCTGCCGGGATAAACGGTGTAAAATATTTATCTATATATGGAAAATAATGTGCATAAGCATTGCGCACAATATATCCCGTAATTCCCTCCATCGGAGCAAGATAAAATAACATAATTTTCCCTCCATTTTTCTATTATAAGAATTTTACCGGTAAAAGCAAATGATTTTCCGATAAGAATTGACAAGTTTTCACCAAAAGCCTATAGTTACGGTTAGAATGAACTTAAAATAGGAGGTGTTCGACTTGGATAATCACAACGAGAAAAAGACAAAACAAATCAAACGGATACTGGCTATCATTACCATTGTTTTTGTAATCCTGATCGGATATTTTATCGGGCGTCCCCTGGTTCATTTTGTATCGGATCCCAAACAATTCCGTGTGTGGGTCAATGACAAAGGAATATGGGGTGTCCTTGGTTTTATTGGAATGAACATCCTGCAGGTACTCCTTGCGGTAATTCCCGGTGGTCCTTTTGAAATTGGTGCCGGATACGCTTTCGGGGTAATCCGTGGTACACTGATCTGTGATTTTGCCATGACAACTGCAAGCGTCATCATCTTTCTGTTTGTGCGCCGTTTCGGCATGAAGTTTGTGGAATTGTTTGTAAGCCGTGAAAAAATAGAATCTGTAAAAATATTAAAAAGTTCCAGGCGTTCGGAGAGCATCATTTTTCTGCTCTTCCTCATACCCGGAACTCCCAAAGACCTGTTATCTTATCTCGTCGGACTGACCGACATAAAGCTTTCCCACTGGATCATTATCTGTGCAGTTGGCCGTATGCCGGCAATCTTTCTTTCTGTCTTAAGCGGCAACGCATTAAACAAAGCGGATTACACATTTGTCATTCTGATGTTTGCTGTCATGATTGCCCTGTCCATCTGCGGATTTTTCTTTTACCGTTCCCGCAACAAAACAGACAGCGGTTCCGAGAACGACAAGGAATAAATTCAGTACGGAGCACGGCAGACTCTCTGCTGTTCTCCACAACTGCTGCATTCGTCCAGAACTTTATTAATGCAGATGTGACACACATCTCCATCTTTGTCCCTCACACGGATCACATGTGTGGATACCCACTGATAGTGATCTCCCCGTCCCTTCTGATACAGCTTGATGCAGACTTCTTTCCGTCCCTGCCCCAGCATCTGTAACAGACGTTCCCTGGAGAAATTGTCCAGAAACGCACGCTGGTAATTCGGGTGTATGTTTTCCACCCCGACATCAATCAGATCATCATATTTTCCACTGCTCGGCATGTCATTTGCCAGAAATCCGTCGTCCTTGATCATGGTATATGTATTTTTTGTAAGATTTGCTGCCACAATCATCGGAAATGCTTCTGACACTGCCTCAAACACTGTCAGTACCTCCTCCATGCTGATTCCATTCAGTGCTTCGAACTCTTTAAACGATCTTGCACTCTTCATCTGATGCACCTCCCAAACCTCGTTTTCATTTGTTTTTGCCCCTCTTTTACCCCTGCCTTTATTATAAATAAAACGCGTCCTTTTTACAATAGACAAAACCTGCGGAATGATAAAAGAAAAACAGCCGAACCCATATCCTCTATGTTTCCAGCTGCTTTTTCAAGAGCGATAGACGGGGCTCGAACCCGCGGTCTCGACCTTGGCAAGGTCGCGCGTTACCAACTACGCCACTATCGCATATGCAAATATTTACTTTTGAGAGCGATAGACGGGGCTCGAACCCGCGGTCTCGACCTTGGCAAGGTCGCGCGTTACCAACTACGCCACTATCGCATATGTAAGCTCTCTCGTGAGCACAGATAAGATAATAACAGATACATGCTCTTCTGTCAACCACTTTTTGAATTTTTTATACATTTTGAAAAATTTATACCAATCGGAAGTTTAAAATTAAACGCATGAATGTGTATTCCCTGCATAGAATATACCAAAGCTGGAAATGGAGGTAACAAATGAGTGCAAAAACCAGAATTGTCGTTCTTCATATGAAAAAACTTGTGTTTGCAGGTGTCATCACAGGACTTGGTATCCTGCTTGTGATCTTCCTTGGAATCCTGCTTGGCAGTTCCCACAAACAGTCCGCAGACAACGAAGCGGTAGAAACCATGTACGTTCCGGGTGTCTATACCTCTTCTGTCATGATTGACGGAAATCCGTTCGATGTGCAGGTATCTGTCGACGAAGACCATATCAACGAAATCACCATGGTTCATCTGGATGAAACTGTAGAAACCATGTACCCATTGGTCCGTCCTACGCTCGATGAACTGGCAAAACAGATTATTTCCAGCCAGTCCCTTACGGATCTTACATATTCCAAAAACAACCAGTATACCTGTCGTCTGCTCATCGGTGCAGTATCCGAGGCATTGGAAAAGGCATCACCCGATCGGTGATGCCCCACATGCAAATATCTGATAAGCAGATCTTATTGTGCCTCTGTGTTTAATCCACTCACGTAGCTGGACACTGCAGAAGTATTGGTATAATACGTCTGTGCCGGCTTATTATCCTCATAATAATTGTATCCGGTATAACCGGCCCATCCAACGATGGCAACTAAAATTGCACATCCACAGATGATACCAATGATTTTTTCCGTTTTCTGCTTTGCCATCTCTTTTTTACGATTGGCTTTTTCTTTCTTATATTTATCTACCTTTGCCTGACTCATATTTCCTTCTCTCCTAAATCTGTTGATGGTTCTATTCTACACATTTTCAACAGAAAAAGCAAGTAAACGGTTTTACATATTGCGGGAGATATCCAGGCACTTCATCATTGCCTCGATCACGCTGCTGCGCATGCCTTTTTCCTCCAGCACACGCACTGCCTGAATGGTAGTTCCTGCCGGAGAGCATACCATATCTTTGAGTTCTCCCGGATGTTTTCCCGTCTCAAGAACCATCTTTGCACTTCCAAGTACCGCCTGTGCTGCAAATTTGTACGCCTGCTGTCTCGGCATTCCACCAGCCACTGCTGCATCTGCCATGGCTTCAATAAACATAAATACATAGGCCGGAGAGCTTCCGCTGACGGCAGTAACCACATCCATCAGATGCTCCGGAATGACTTCCGTCTGTGAAAATCCACTGCAGAGATCCCGCACCAGAGCCATATCCTCATCCGTCACACGTGCTCCCGCACACATACCCATCATGCCTTCTTTGACCATAGATGGGGTATTCGGCATCGTACGAATCACTTTTAAATTTCGTCCGAGCACTTCATCAAACCATACCAGTGTCTTTCCCGGCGCGATGGATACCAGAATCTGCTCTTCTGTAAGAAGATCCTTGATTTCCTCTAACACTTCGGCATAAAACTGTGGCTTTACTGCCACAAACAAAATGTCTGCAAATGCTGCCACATCCCGGTTGTCCGTACTGATCTGCACTCCGAACTGTGCTTTCTTTTCTTCCAGCGTTTTCTTCGTACGACAGGAAATCATCATCTCCTGCGGAGGGCATTTTCCGGATTCCAAAATTCCCTGTATCATGGCTGTTCCCATATTTCCACAGCCGATAAAACCGATTTTCTTTTCCATGTCATTCCTTCCCTTCCAGTAATGACTATCTAGTCAAATAATTTATTTTGCTATATATTAACTACGATAGTCTCCATTAATTTTTACATAATCATACGTCAGATCACATCCCCAGGCTTTGGCAGATGCCTCTCCCTGATGCAGATCAATATTAATATAAATTTCATCTTCCTCTAAGATTTCTTTTGCTTTCTCCTCAGAGAAATCTACACCGGCAGCATTTCTGCATACGGCAATGGTTCCCTTGGACGATGCCAGATCCACATCCACTTTGTTGATATCAAACTCCGCATCCGCATAACCGATTGCACATAAAATACGTCCCCAGTTGGCATCTTCCCCAAACATTGCACACTTAAACAGTGGGGAACGGATCACACTCTTTGCAATAATGATTGCGGTATCCTGATCCGGCGCACCGCTACAGGTACACTCCAGCATCTTCGATGCTCCCTCACCGTCCTTGGCAAGCATCTTGGTCAGCGTCATGAGTACCTGATACAGCGCCTGACGGAACGTATCATAATCCTCTCCCTCTGCTGTGACTGGCGTATTTTCTGCCATGCCGTTTGCCAGAATACTGACCATATCATTGGTAGAAGTATCTCCATCAATGCTCAGACAATTGTACGTCACCTTTACAATCTCAGAAAGTGCTTTCTGGATCATTTCTGAGGAAATCGCAACATCGGTTGTAACAAAATTTAACGTGGTAGCCATATTCGGATGGATCATGCCACTTCCCTTTGCCATACCGCCAACCGTACAGGTCTTCCCGTCAAGCGTAAAAGAAACCGCGGTCTCCTTGGCATAGGTATCGGTTGTCATGATGGCATTTGCTGCTTTTCCATGATTCTGTGGAGAAAGTCCGCGTGCCAGCTCCTGCACATGATCACGGATCGGTTCAATCGGAAGCTTCTGTCCAATGACACCGGTTGATGCCACGATCACCTCGTCTGCCTTTATTCCCAGCTCTGCTGCAGCCAGATCACACATCATCTGTGCCTTTTCTTCTCCGTCTGCATTACAGGTATTGGCATTCTTACTGTTGACAATAACAGCCCTCGCCTTATTTCCGGTTGCTGCCAGATGTTTCTTTGTCACAAGGATTGGTGCACCCTTTACTTTATTCGTTGTATAGACAGCCGCTGCCGTACACTCCTTCTCTGACCAGATCAGTGCCAGATCATTTTTGTTCCGATCCGGATTTAACCCACAGTTTAATCCGTTTGCGGAAAATCCTGCAGCCGCACATACACCGCCCTCGACCTGTTTCATTGTTACATTCATAATTTTTATCTCCTTCTAAGTTATAGTAGTAAAAATCCTCAGCAGAATTTCTCCTGCTGAGGCACCTTTATCTCATTCCATCTGTTTACTTTATGTACTTATCCAGTTCATGAGATACCGCAAGCACGTTGTCAAGTTTCTGTTTTGCCTGCTCGGCATAGTTTAAATTCTCAACTGACAGATCCGCTACCTGTACGGAAGAGGACGTCACTTCTTCCGTTGTTGCAGAAAGATTACTGATATTGTCTACAATCTGATTGTTTGCATCCGACAGACGGTTTAACATGCCGTCAATGCCTTCGATCTCCTGAACCAGTGTATTGACATTCTCATTCATTCCCGAAAAACTCTCAGACGCTTTCGCAATCATGGAATCCTGCGCATTGGTAGCCTCAATCGAACGGCTCACCGCCGTTGCTGCATCCTCTGCATTTTTAAACAATTCATCCAGAATCTGTGCAATGCTTTCTGTCTCACTTCTGGTTTTCTCTGCCAGCTGACGGATTTCATCAGCCACTACAGCAAACCCTTTTCCGGCTTCCCCTGCACGGGCACTCTCAATAGAAGCATTGAGCGCCAGCAGATTGGTCTGACTGGAAATGGAAAAGATGGTATCTGCAATACTCTTTACTGCCTCGGTACGCTCCTGTAACGCTTTCATGGAATCTGCCACTCCGGAGTTTGTCTCTGCGATTACCGCGGACTGTTTCTTCAGATGTTCCATGATCTCCATACTCTTCTGATTCAGTTCCCCGGACTGCTTTGCCACTTTTACCATATTCTCGGAACTTTCCAGTGTCTGCTCAATTGAATGCTGGATATCCTGTGTCATGGTTGTCTGTGTCTGGATATTTTCCGCCGTGCTATGCGTGCTGGAAGAAATATCTTTCATCGCACCATTGACCACCTCTGTCGATCCATTCAGATCATTGACAATCTTCATCACGGATTCCGTACCCTTACGCACTTCTTCCGCCACACCGATCACATCGTCTAAAATTACCTGCTGCTTCCGCTGCTCCTGCTGTTCACTGTGCCGGGTATCATGGTTGAATTTCTGTGCCACATTTGTTGTAAAGATCACAGCAAATACCAGTACCCCCAGTGCCAGCAGATCCAGTACAAGATTGGTTGTCCCGGCTACGCCTTCCGGCTGCTGACGGATCTGACCAAAGACAGTCAGCGCATTCAATACAAGATAACCGATGCCGCCGATTCTGGAATATTTCGGATCAAAAAACAAAATACAGCCGATAAAAGGAGCCAGTCCCAGAAAACGGATAAAGCTCTCCGTATATGCAAAAGTCATGAAAAATGATACGAGATATAACCCGATCAGTGCCAGATATCTCAGCCGCTCCGATTCCGGACGCCGCTTCCATCCAATGAGCAATGCACCTCCGGAGACTACTGCAATCACACTGACAAATGCCGCAAAGCCCAAAGAACGTACTCCTTTTGCTCTTGATGCCCAGAGCATAAACAGAATAAATGCATAAAAAATCAGATATTCTGTTACAAAAAAACGGTTTACTCTCTGTATCTGCTGCCCTTTTTCCGCAAAGCGATAATATTTTTCTTTTATTTTCATAATCAGTCCTCTCCCCTTTTATAGTTATAACACACGAAAGTTTCTGTTTCCATACTAGCACAGAGCAAAATAAAATGCAATTCTGTCCGCTGTAATAATCTTATTCCAGTTCTTCCATGACACTCTTATATGCTGGACGAATAATTTTGTTGCATCCCACCAGCTCCTCCAGCCGGTGTGCACTCCATCCTGCAATTCTTGCAATGGCAAACAATGGTGTATACAATTCCGACGGAATGCCAAGCATTTCATATACGAAACCACTGTAAAAATCCACATTCGGGCTGACACCCTTGAAAATATGACGCTTTTCTGCGATCAGTTCCGGAGCCACTTCTTCTATCATATTGTAAAGGTTCATGTCTTTCTGGCGTCCTTTTGCCTCCGCGAGATGCTCCACATAGCTGCGGAACACACGCTCTCTCGGATCAGACAGGGAATACACGGCATGTCCCATACCATAGATCAATCCCTTCTTATCAAAGACCTGTCCATCCAGCATCTTTCCAAGATAGGACTTCACCTCGTCACGATCGCTCCAGTCATGCACATTTTCCCGGATATCATTCATCATCTGCATAACTTTGATGTTGGCACCGCCATGCTTTGGTCCTTTCAGGGAAGACATTGCCGCAGCGATGGCAGAATATGTATCCGTACCGGCAGAAGTAACCACACGGGTGGTAAACGTACTGTTATTACCGCCGCCATGCTCCATATGAAGCATCAGTGCCACATCAAGCACCTGTGCCTCCAGCTGTGTATACTGCTTATTCGGCCGCAGCATACGAAGGAAATTCTCTGCCGTGGAAAGCTTCGGGTCCGGTCGGTGAATATACATACTCGAATCATTTTCATAATGATTATATGCGTGATATCCATATGCCGCGATCATCGGGAAATTGGCAATCAGCTGCATACACTGACGGATATTGTTCTCAATGGAAGAATCTGTCGTATACGGATCATAGGCCGCAAGTGTCAGAATACTTCGTGTCATGGAATTCATGATATCCTTAGAAGGCGCCTTCATAATAACGTCTCTGGTAAAATTGGTCGGAAGTGTCCGGCTGTTGCCGAGCACCTCACAGAATTCATCCAGCTGCGCCTGATCCGGAAGTTCTCCAAACAGCAGCAGATATGCTGCTTTCTCGAAGCCGAATTCGTTCGGTCCAATGGATTTGATCAGTGTTTTTACATTATATCCGCGATACCATAACTCACCGTCACATGGCACCTGTTTTCCATTTTCATCTTTGAAGGACACAATCTTTGAAATACGGGTCAGACCTGTCAATACACCCTTTCCGTTGACATCGCGAAGTCCTCTGTTTACCCCATACTCCTGAAACAATCGGTCCGAGATCGTATCATTCGTAATACACATATTCTGTTTTGATGCTGCGTAATTTGCTAATAAATCTTTTTTCTCCATACTTCACTCTCCAATCTGTATAGTCTTAATTATATCGTACTTGGTTCTCAAAAAAAAGCATTTCATAAATTTTTTATATCTTTTTACGCTTTGTATATAAATTTTATACCCCATAAAATTTCATCAGTGCATCGTAAACATTCATTTTTCCATAGCCCCAGGCGGTATTCGGATAGGATACATCCGGGTTCCTTTCGCACCCGCGGATCAGAATATTTCCGATCTGCACCGAATTTAAAAGCAGTCTTCTCCCACGGCTGTTTCCCCACTCCATGATCTGTGCACATGCTCCTGCCGCAATTGCAGAAGCTGCACTCGTTCCCGTCAGTGTCACATAATTTCCAAGCCTTCCTATCGCCTGCACGCCCACAGCCGGAGCCACAAAATCCGGTTTTACAACCGACGCAATGGTATTCCCCCTCCCGGAATCCAGATATAAAATACCACTCTTTTGATCCATTCCACCCACCCCAATCGGAATTTTTGCCGAAGACGGCACGGTAAGTGTCACATCCGGATCCGGACGCAAAAACACCACGTCTTTTTCTAACATTCCACTCATTGGCAGCCAGATATGAAATTGTCCTGTGATCGTGGTACTCGGATTAACATACAGCGTCCAGATCCCTGCCGCCGGGTTTTCAAACCGGATAAACACCAGCTGATCCCCCCGCGTGCGTCCCACCTGTGCATAATCAATTTCCACTCTTGTCCCTTCAAATATAAATTCCTGTTCCTGATGCGAATTTCCGGGCACATTCTGCGCCGGCATAAGAGTGCCTCCCGGCGAACGCACCGCCACCACAAACAATTCCGGTGCACTGGCCCACAACTCAAGATAAAATCCCCGCATCCGCTGTTCCACATTCACCTCTACCGCAACCATTGAATTTCCATCACTTTTCCCGTAAAAATGATGTCTGGCATTCGCCTCATTTCCGGTTGCCACAACCGCACACCGGCGCCATCTGCCCGCAATATCATCAAGAAGTTCCGAAAGATTGCTGCCACCGGAATGGCTTCCGTTGTTTGTCCCGAGACCAAGGCACAGAATAAGGGGCCGCCCCAGTTTTCTGGCAGTCTCTTCGAGATATTCAATTGCCGCCATAATGTCATTTTCCTGATAGGCAGGCATCTCTTGCGGAATATAAAAAAAGTCTTTCAGATATGGTTTTGCCGGTTTTAACTTTACAACCAGAAGTTCCGCATAAGGAGCCGCCCCAGTAAAACCAGCCTGCAGATCTTCACTTCCGCAGGCAATACTTGCCAGCATGGTTCCGTGCCCATCTTCATCCGTCACTGGAACCAGTTCCCGCGGATGTTCCTGTTCCAGTGCCTCATTGATCTCTTTTTGTGTATATTCCGTTCCGTACAAAAATCCCTGAGGGGTATTTTTCTCCCCCGTCGGAATACTCTGATCCCAGATTGAGCGGATTCTTGTACTTCCATCGGCATTCCGGAAACAGGGCAGTTCATAGGAAATTCCCGTATCAACAAATCCAATAAAAATACCCTGTCCCCGAAGGGACAGGGCTGGCTGATTCTGCAGCTGCAGGATACCGGTTGTCTCCAGTGCAAGCGTATCCAGCAGTCCGAAACATTTTGGGATAATCGAATATCCGTATGTCTTAATGCTCAGCTGCGGCACCTCGTCCCGGTCAAAATATTCTGCCACAAATTTTTCACCGATATTTTGTATACATTCTGCCCGGTCGTCAGAAATCTCCAAAGACTCTCTGGCAATCAGGATATCGTAGGTATTGTTGGAGCGGATAAATGCATCACAATTTCTATCCATAAGAAGCTCCCACACTTCTTTTCCGTAACTATATGCACAAAACTTTCAGAATAGAACTTATTCTTTTACACATGCCACGCCATACGGTTCCAGTGTAAGAATTCCCTTGATCACCTCTCCCGTCAGAAGATCAATTCCCTCTACCCCGGAAACAATCTGCGGTCCGGTCGTATCATTCAGATAAAATACATACCGCATACCATCCGCTTCGCGTGTGTGACGTTCCACGCCATATGGAAGTTTATACATCGAAACTCCCGCTTTTTTCAGTGTACGCGCATACAGGTGCTGCATGGAAGCATCATCCAGCCGGGCCGCGATATACATGGCACTGCCGTTTTGACATGTGCGCTCCGTCACTGCTGCCATTCCTTTGTAATAATCCTGTTCATAGGTACCAAGCACGTTTGTGCCATCTGCCACACGCAGAACTTCCGCATAATCCCGTACTTCCCCTTCTGGCATTTCGGCAAAATGTACGCGGTTGCGGTCGGACGGATACAGTGTATCAATTTCCTCACTGATCACGCCAAAGAGATCCTTTAATCCGTCTCCCGGAAATCCGCCCAGATAATTGAGCTGGTTTTCATCCACATATCCGGTCACATAGGTTGCAATCAGATGACCTCCCTGCTCCACAAACTGTTTCATGCGCTCCCCGACATGCGTATGCAGCAGATACAGCATTGGTGCCACAATCACAGAATAACCGCTATAATCCTCTTCACTGGAAATCACATCCACATCCACTCCGAGTGCCGACAGATTGCGGTATGCTTTCCTGCAGGTCTTAATATAGTTGCGGGTGGACTCTGCCAGCCCCTTCATTCCATCCGTTGCCCAGAGGCTGTCCCAGTCGTATAACACGGCTACCGGTGCTTTTACGACTGTCCCTGCCAGATCTTTGAGTTTCTTTAATTCTTCCCCAAGATCTGCCACTTCACGAAAAACTCTGGTATCATCCGTTCCGAGATGATCCACAACCGCCCCATGGTACTGCTCAAACGATCCCCTTCCTTTCCGCCACTGGAAATACTGCACCGTATCGGAACCGAGAGCCACTGCCTGCAGCGAAGCCAGCCGGTGTACGCCCGGACGTTTCATTTTATTAAACGGATGCCAGTTGACCAGCCCCGGCGCGCTCTCCATGAGCATAAACGGCTGCTCTTTTTTCAGACAACGGATCATGGCATGATCAAACGCATTTTCTGTCATCGTATCTGAAAACGACTCCTCATCATTGTGAAACCGCGGATAAGAATCCCAGGACACCACGTCCAGCGGCTGCTGCATTTTATGATAGTCCAGTCCGTCATATTCTTTCATAAAATTCGTTGTCACCGGAATCTGCGGGGTACGTTCTTTTAAAATGGCAATCTCTGCCTTCATGTAATCCGTCATATTCCAGGTGGTAAACCGTTTCCACTCCAGATTCAATCCCATAATGCTGAATTCTCCGTTGCGGTACGGCGGTTCAATCTGGGAAAAATCATTGTAATTATGACTCCAGAACGTTGTCCACCATGCCTTGTTCAGTTTTTCAATATCATGGTCAAACTTTTCCGCCAGATAATCCTGGAACCGCTTTACACAGTGCGGACAGTAACATTCCCCGCCAAATTCATTGGAAATATGCCACATCAGAAGTCCCGGATGATTTCCGAATTCATCTGCCAGTTTATTGACGATCACAGAAACCTTCTTCCGATAAACCGGTGCACTCATACAGTGGTTGTGCCGCACCCCGTGATGTTCACGCACCCCGTAAGAATCCACGCGTCTGCACTCCGGATATGTTTCATCCAGCCATGCCGGTCGCGCTCCGGACGGCGTCGCCAATATCGTGTAAATGCCATTGGCATATAACTTATCCATGATGTCATGCAGCCATGCGAAATGAAATTCCCCTTCCCGCGGCTCATAGGTTGACCAGGAAAATACCCCAAGTGTTGCACAATTCATCCCGGCTTTCTTCATCATGCGGATATCTTCTTCCAGAATGTCCGGCCGATCCAGCCACTGTTCCGGATTATAATCCCCTCCGTGCATAATTCCGCCGATCTGCGGAAATAAAATTTTTTTCTCCATGTTTCCTCTCCCTTTATTTTGTGTTTTCTATATTCCGGCTTGCATGACAGGTAAAATATAAAATCTGATACTCCCCGGAAATTTTTCCAAACAGTTCATTGCCATGTGCCATCTTTTCTTCATCCAGATTGACAAACGGATCGTCCAGCACCAGAAACGGTTTTTCCTTCGGATACATCGCATCCACCAGCGCCAGACGCATACAGATTCCCAGCAGATCCTGATATCCGGCAGACAGCCACTTGGTTTCCCGCATCTCGCCCTGCTCTTTCATCTGCACCTCGATGTTGGCATCCACCATCCAGTCTTTTTCTTTATCCCCTGTTAGAAGCGTGTAATACTTTCCAAACCCGTTCTCGATCGGACCCAAATATCTCGCAGAAAACTGCTCCTTTGCATTCTGTAGGAACTCTCCCGTCAGACGCAGGGTTTCATATAAATGCTGTTCTTCTTCCTGTTCCTGTCTGCAGATGGAAAGCTGCTGTTCTTTTTCATCCCGGATATCCAGCTGATCCTGCAGATCTTCGAGCTGATGATGGTACTGCTCGATGGCTTCCCGGATATCCTCGCTCCGCTCATCCACATCACGGATCATGGAATTGAGTTCGTCCAGAGAATATGGACATTTTTCCACCGCTACCAGTTCTTTCATATTGTGTTCCTGCTCAAACAGTTCTCTCTTTTTTCTTGCCTCTGCGTATGCTTTCTGTGCGATCCGGTACTCCGTTGCCTTCATCTGCAGCTGGCTGATTCCTGCTGCAAGATCTTCTCCGAAATCCATTCCCGCTTCTTTTCCAAATGCAAGCAAAGAGTTCTGTTTCCGCTCAAATTCCTGTCTTGCCGCATCGCTTTTTCCGGCACGGCTGCGCAGACGCTCATATTCCTGCAGCTGGCTGCGAAGTTCATACAGGCAGGTTCTGGCATCCTTTTCTCCCGGAACCATCTGATACTGCTCCAGAAAATGCTTGGTCTCCTGTTCGATGCGCGAAGCTTCTTTCGAAGCCTCTTCCATGGTTTTTTGAATTTCTTCCACCGGTCCGCGGAGCTTACGCTCCTCTTCCAGATGCTGTACCCGGAGTGCACGCACCTTTTCTTCTTCCTTTGATACCTGCACCTTGCGCACCACAAGAAGCACAATACCTGCCACGACTGCTGCAATTGCCGATGCCAAAAGCGGAAGAAACATCTTCTGCACCTGTGGCAACAGAAACGACAACACACCACCGGCAGCACCGATCACCAGCAGGATAATGCCGCAGATCATCATCGGAAGACGATTTTTTACCGTATAATCCGGTTCTTCCCGCTTCATTGCCATCGCTTCAAAATAGGACATTTTCGTTTCCAGCTGCGTTTTTTCCTCTTTCAGTTTTGCAAAACGCTCCTGCTCTTTTTCCATTTCCGTTATTTTTTCTTCAGAAGGAATCTGGTTTTCAAACTTATCACCAAGTTCCTGCAAACGGTTCTCTTCTTCTTCGGTCAGCCCCAGATTAAACAAAGTGGTTTTTAACACCCCAAGCATCTGTACATCCTGGTTCTGCTTTGCAAACTCCTCATCCTGCGGCACCTGTCCCGGAAATACATCCGCAAAAGCATCCAATGCCGCTTTCTTTTCCTGTTCCTCCTGCAGGGTGGCCGCATAGGCCTGCTTGATTCCTTCTCTGCGGCTCTCTTCACTCGCCACCTGCAATGCTTTTGCATACTGATCCCGAATCCCGGCCAGTTCTTTTCTCTGCTCCTGTTTTTCGGTAAGTTTTTCGGTAATCTTTTTGTAAGACGCCTCTGCCGCATCATAGCCACGCAGTTCTTCCGTTAAAAGCGTGATCATGTTCGTCCGCTTTTTCATGGAACCTGTTGCACGGTCCGGCGAAAGTTTATTCATCCGGTCATGAATCTTTTTCTGAGCGGTCTCAAAATTATTGATATCGTTTGTATTCTCTACAAGATTTCCCAGCTTGGCATTGATCGCATCAGTCGAACAGCATTCGCAGTCATTTTGTGCAATAAATGCGCTCCTTTTAAACGACGCACTGTCGAGTCCGAAAATTTCACTTCCGATCTCGGAAGAAAAATCATGACATTCCAGATTGGTGGAAAGATCGTATAAATGAAAAACATCTGTTTTTTCTGTTTTTCCAAATGTACGGCTGATCCGGTACTCTTTTCCCTGATAGGAAAAATCCAGTTCGCCTCCATACGTTCCCCCCTGCCACGGGCGGAATACCACACGTTCTTTATCAAACAGTCCGGATTCTCTCTTAGAGTCAAACCCGTAAAACATCACCCGCAAAAAAGCGGCCAGTGTACTTTTTCCCCATGCATTCGGTTCGTGAAACAGATTGACCCCGTCCTGAAATTCCAGATGCAGATCCGATAGTTTTCCAAAATTGTCGATATGACAGGAACGTAATTTCATCCTATATCTCCTCCCCGGACAATGCCAAAATTCCACAGCGGATCACTTCTGCCTTCTGCTCCTGTGACAGTTCAGATCCAAGTACCATACGGATAAACTCCCCCTTTAACGAGGCATCTTTTTCATAATCACTGTAGTCGACCCGAAGGGTTGTCCGGTCTTTCACCTTTTCAAAATAAAAATAATCCGAGAACAGATTCTGCAGATACTCGCAATTGATCTCCGCATCCACTTCCACCTCACCGGTCAGTACAAATTTGACAAGGCTTCCCGACGGATACTGCGCCTGTTTTACAGCTTCTTCCATCCGCTCCGCCGCTTCCCTTGTCGTCATGACATTGCTCACATCCACTTCAAGCGTGTACAGCGTGCGGGCTGCCATCTGAACAAACTGCATCTGGGCACGGCAGGTCTGCTCGTCCACATCCAGTAAAACAAATCCTTTCGGTCCACACTCGTCAAATCCGCGTCCTTCCAGACATCCACAGTAACACCAGGTACCGCGGTTATCCAGCTTGTCCTGCATGAAGGTATGTACATGTCCCAGCGCCAGATAATCAATATTCTTATTTTTCAGCTGGTTCAGGCTGATATTCTCTGCCTGTGAGCGACATGCATAATCTCCCGCCTGTCCGTGCATCATGACAATATTGAAATCTTCATGCCCCAGCACAAGGGAATTGTAAACGGTCGCCCGGTTGTTCTCCGAGAGCTCGATTCCGCTGATCACAATATTTCCATACCGGTATGCAGTCCATGTATCGGAAAACAAAAGCAGATTGTCCGGTACTTCCTCCAGCTTGGAAAGGAAATTGTCACTGTCATGGTTTCCTCTCAGATATAAGAAATCAATCTGGGGATGTGTACAGATCATGTCCCTTACGGTGTTGCGCGCCAATGCTGATACATTTCGTGTATCAAACAGATCTCCCGATATCATGATCAGACGCACCCCTGTCTTTTCTGCATATTCGACCATCCGTGTAAACGTACGGATGATTTCTCTTTTGCGCTCTCTTGCCTGCTCTTTTGTCAGGTTTGCTGTCATCTGGGAATCCAGATGCAGATCCGCACAATGAATGATTTTCATACATCCTCCTTATGAATTACGAACAAAACAATACTGTTTCTATCATATCATACAATAGGGAAAAGAAAAAGACCTGATGCCCTCCGGCATCAGATCTTTTATTTCGGTTTTTCTACATTTTATGCGTTTGCTTCCTGTTCCGGAAGTGCCGCAACTCCACGCATTTCAATGAGCGGTCCGCCCTTTTTCTCCACATAATCCTCTGTGATCGTCACTTTTCCGATATTGTCATCCTTTGGAATCTCATACATGATATCCAGCATGAACTCTTCAATAATGGCTCGCAGTGCACGGGCACCGACTTTCTTTTCTTTCGCCTGCTTTGCAATTGCATGCAAAGCGTCCTCCGTAAACTCCAGATCCACTTCATCCATCGCCAGAAGCTTTTTGTACTGACGTACAATCGCATTCTTCGGCTCTGTCAGAATACGCACAAGCATATCTTCCGTCAGTGCTTCCAGTGAAAACAGAATCGGCAGACGTCCCAGAAACTCCGGAATCATTCCGAATTTACGGACATCCTCCACTGTCACTTTACAGAGAAGATTTTCTTCCTTGTCGTATTTATCTTTCAGATCTGCCTTAAAGCCGATGGACGCTTCCTTGTTTAAGCGCTCCTTGATAACCTCTTCCAGTTCCGGAAAGGCACCGCCACAGATAAACAGAATATTCTTCGTATCTACCGTGGTCATCGGAACCATCGCATTTTTGCTGCTTGCTCCAACCGGAACTTCAATCTCTGCGCCTTCGAGAAGCTTTAACATTCCCTGCTGCACCGACTCTCCGCTTACATCCCGCTGATTGGCATTGCGCTTCTTTGCAATCTTGTCGATCTCATCAATGAAAATAATACCGTGCTCTGCACGCTCCACATCATTGTCAGCTGCAGCCAGAAGTTTGCTGACTACGCTTTCGATATCATCACCGATATATCCGGCTTCGGTCAGGGATGTCGCATCTGTGATTGCCAGCGGCACATCCAAAAGCCGTGCCAGTGTCTTTACCAGATACGTCTTTCCCGATCCGGTCGGTCCGATCATGAGCATATTGGACTTTTCGATTTCCACGCCGTCATTGGTGTCTTCCATCACACGTTTATAGTGATTGTAAACGGCAACGGACATCACTTTTTTGGCATGTTCCTGTCCGACAACATACTCATCCAGACGCGCCTTGATTTTGTGCGGTGCCGGAATGGAATGAATATCCAGTTCCGGTTTCGGCTGCTCATCCTTTGGTTTCTTTTTCTTTAACTTCTGTTTGTTCGGAACCGCATTCTGTAGATCCGCCAGATTGATCATACTGATATTCGGCATTTTTCCCATGTTCATATTCATGAAATCGCCCATGTTAAAGGTGCCGTTGTTCATGGTATCAAATGTTTTCTGCATACAGTCCTGACAAATGCAGATATCATTCTGGATATGTATCATCTTTCCCGCAACACTCTCCGGTCTGCGGCAGATGTAACAGACATCTTCATATTCACTTGTATTGTTTGTATCGGATGTCGTGGTATTTTCTTTATTATTCTGGTCTTCCGCCATCGTATAAACTCCTTTTTTACATATAACATTGCCGCCGCAGTAAGCGACGGCAAAATTATTATACGATATTCAGCCTGTAAAGACAAGTTTTCCCCTGTTTTTTCATTTTTCTTTAAGATTTAAAGCAGTTCCTTTAAGATTTTATTTACGATTCCCGGATTTGCCTTGCCTTTGGTTGCTTTCATCGTCTGTCCGACCAAAAATCCGATTGCTTTCTCTTTTCCGTTGTGGTAATCCTCCACAGACTGCGGATTGTCTTTGACGATCTGTTCAATTGTTGCGCGAAGTGCATCCTCATCGTTATCACTCTTTAAGCCATGCTCTTCCACATAACGCTCCGGATCTACGTCCTCATCAAATACTTTTTCAAATACTTCCTTGGCAACGGAATTATTGATCGTTCCGGCCTCTGTCAATTCGATAATTTTTGCCAGATGCTCTGGTGAAAAACGGAGATCTTCGGCATCCATTTCCCGGTCCTTTAACAGACGCATCGTTTCTCCCATGAGCCAGTTGGATACTTTCTTTGGTTTATTGCAAATCGCAGAAGTCGCCTCAAAGAGATCTGCCAGTTTTTTCTCCGATGTAAGAATCTGTGCATCATACTCCGGCAGACCAAACTCTGCAATATAACGGGCCAGTTTTTCATCATGAAGTTCCGGCTGATTGTCCCGGATCTGCTGCAGCCATTCGTCACTGACAACGATCGGTACCAGATCCGGCTCCGGGAAATAACGATAATCCTGTGCATCCTCTTTGGAACGCATCGCATAGGAATATCCCTGATCATCGTTCCAGCGGCGGGTCTCCTGTACAACCTTCTCCCCGGATTCGATCAGATCAATCTGGCGGGCAGTCTCGGCTTCAATGGCATGTGCGATTGCCTTAAACGAACCGATATTTTTCATCTCGGTACGGGTACCAAACTCTTTCGTGCCTTTTTCACGAACTGATAAATTGACATCCGCACGCATGGATCCCTCCTGCATCTTGCAGTCACTGGCACCCAGGTACTGGATCGTCATACGCAGTTTCTCCAGATATGCAATGACTTCCTCTGCGGAGCGCATATCCGGCTCGGACACGATCTCGATCAGCGGTACACCAGAACGGTTGTAATCCACCAGAGATACCCCTTCCCAATCATCGTGTACTAACTTTCCGGCATCCTCTTCCATATGGATTTCATGGATACCGATGGTCTTTTTCCCACCGGATTCCGTCTCGATCTCTACCCCTCCGTCATGGCAGATTGGCAGATAAAGCTGGGAAATCTGATAGTTCTGCGGGTTATCCGGATAGAAATAATTTTTCCGGTCAAATTTGCTGTACTGATTGATCTGACAGTTTGTTGCCAGACCAACTGCCATGGCATACTCTACCACCTTTTTGTTTAAGACCGGAAGCGATCCCGGCATACCGGTACATACCGGACAGGTGTGGGTATTTGGTGCACTTCCGAATGCAGTGGAGCAGGCACAGAAGATTTTTGTCTTGGTTGCTAATTCTACATGGACTTCCAGTCCAATGACGGTTTCATATTCTTTTGACATCTCTTCTCTCCTTTCTACGCTTCTGCTGCCGGACTGTGCTGATACGTTCTTGTCTGTTCAAAACTGTAGGCCGCACGGATGATGTTTTTCTCCTTGAAACAATCCCCGATCAGCTGCAGACCGATCGGAAGTCCTTTGCTGTCCACACCGCACGGCACGGAAATTCCCGGCAGACCTGCCAGATTGACCGAAACGGTATATACATCTCCAAGATACATCTTCAGCGGATCACTCAAAGATTCTCCCAGTTTCGGAGCGGTGGTCGGTGCCGCCGGTCCGAGAATCACATCATACTTTGCAAATGCCTTGTCAAATGCCTGCTTGATCAGGGCTTTGGTGCGCAGCGCTTTCAGATAATAAGCATCATAATATCCGGAACTTAACACGAAAGATCCAAGCATAATACGGCGCTTTACTTCCGGTCCGAATCCTTCGGAGCGGGACTTCTTGTACATATTGTGCAGTCCCTCGTACTCTTTTGTGCGGTATCCGTATTTTACTCCATCAAAACGTGCCAGATTGGAGCTTGCCTCTGCTGCTGCAATGACATAATAAGCCGGAATCGCATACTCTACGAGACTTAAATCAAATTCCTCTACGATTGCGCCTTTTTCTTCTAACGTCTTTGCCGCTGCAAGAATGGCTTCCTTTACTTCCGGGTCCAGTCCCTCGCCCAGATAGTCACGCGGAATACCAATCTTCATTCCCTTTACATCATCCACCAGTGCCGATGTAAAATCGGTTTCTTCTCGTTTTACCGATGTGGAATCCTTCTTATCATAAGAAGTAATTGTCTCCAGAATTGTGGCACAGTCGGTCACATCCTTTGCAATCGGTCCGATCTGATCCAGAGAGGAACCGTATGCGATCAGTCCGTAACGGGAAACGGTACCATAAGTTGGTTTGATTCCGGTCACACCACAAAATGAACTTGGCTGACGGATAGATCCTCCGGTATCCGATCCGAGTGCATAGTAACATTCCTCTGCTGCCACTGCCGCACAGCTTCCACCGGAAGAACCGCCCGGTACATGTGCGGTATTCCATGGATTCTTTGTCTCCCCATAGGCAGAAGTCTCTGTGGTACTTCCCATGGCAAATTCATCCATGTTCGTCTTTCCGAGAATGACTGCGCCCGCTTTTTCCAGATTGATCACTGCTTCCGCTGTATAAGTTGGAATAAAATTATATAAAATCTTAGAACTGCAGGTCGTTAACATTCCCTTTGTACACATATTATCTTTGATGGCAACCGGAACACCTGCCAGAGGCCCGGTCAGTGTCCCGTCATCAATCATTTTCTGTACTTCTTTTGCGCGGATCATCGCAGACTCTTCATCTACGGTGACAAAGCTGTTGATATCCTTTTCTTTTGCACGAATCGCGTCAAGAGCAGCTCTTGTTGCTTCCTCAACGGTCACTTCATGCGCTTTTATTTTCTTTCCCAGCTCTACCGCTGTGAGCGATAATAAATTCATAGCTGCCCCTCCTTACTCTACCGTCTTTGGAACTACAAATGCGCGGTCGCGGCGCTCCGGTGCGTTCGCAAGTGTGTCCTCTCCACCATCGCCGTTTTCCACAACATCTTCCCGGAACACATTCTGTACCGGAAATACGTGGGACATCGGTTCCACATTGGAGGTATCCAGTTCGTTTAATTTATCAATATAATCCAGCATACTCTCCATGTCTTTTTTCGCAGCTTCTTTTTCCGCGTCAGACAATTCCAGCTTTGCAAGGATTCCAACATATTCCATTGTCTCGTCTGAGATTACGTTTGCCATATTTTGTTCCCTTCTCCTTAATCTCTAACCTTAATATGCACTTCACGCAGCTGCTGCTCGGTGACTTCGTTTGGTGCACCGCACATCAGATCCTGTGCGTTTCCGTTCATCGGGAATGCGATGACTTCACGGATATTTTCTTCGTTGCGTAAAAGCATGATCATACGGTCAACTCCAGGAGCCATACCTGCGTGTGGCGGTGCTCCGTACTGGAATGCGGTGTATAATGCGCCGAACTTGTTCTTTAACACTTCTTTGTCGTAACCTGCAATCTCAAATGCTTTTTCCATGATCTGCATATCGTGGTTACGCACAGCTCCGGAAGATAATTCCACACCGTTGCAGACGATATCGTACTGGTAAGCCAGGATATCCAGCGGGTCCATGGTATTAAGTGCTTCTAAGCCGCCCTGTGGCATGGAGAATGGATTATGGGTAAATCCGATCTTCTTTGTCTCCGGATCTTTCTCAAACATCGGGAAATCGTTGACATAACAGAAACGGTATGCATTCTTCTCGATCAGATCCAGCTTCTCACCGAGTTCGTTTCTGATCATTCCGGCGTAATATGCAGCGCGTTCTTCCTTATCTGCCATAAAGAAAATTGTATCGCCAACTTCAAGTCCTGCCAGTGTGCGCAATTCTTCCTTACAGTCATCCGGAATAAACTTGTCGATTGGTCCCTTGTAAGAGCCGTCTTCCAATACTTCCAGATATCCTAAACCACCCATGCCAAGTCCGGTTGCAAATTTAAGGAGTTTCTCGTGGAAACCTTTGGACATATCGGCGTGTACGCGGATTGCCCGAACCGTTTTTCCGATGAACGGCTTGAACGTACATTTCTGGAAAAAGTTGGTCACATCGATAATACGAAGCGGGTTACGCAGATCCGGCTTATCGGAACCAAACTCCAGCATTGCCTGCTTATAACTGATAATCGGATATGGAGCCTTGGTCACAACGCTTCCTTCCGGTGCGAACTTTTCAAATACAGACGAAAGAACTTCTTCACCAACTGCAAATACATCTTCCTGTGTGGCAAAACTCATCTCAAAATCCAGCTGATAGAACTCTCCCGGTGAACGGTCGGCTCTGGCATCCTCATCACGGAAACAAGGCGCAATCTGGAAATATTTATCAAATCCGGATACCATCAGAAGCTGCTTGTACTGCTGTGGTGCCTGTGGCAGTGCATAAAATTTTCCCTTGAATTTTCTGGACGGTACGATATAATCTCTTGCACCCTCTGGAGAAGATGCGCACAGGATCGGTGTCTGTAACTCCAGAAATCCCATACTTGTCATTTTCTCACGCAGATAAGAAATCACTTTGGAACGGAAAATGATATTATCTTTTACTTTCTGGTTTCTCAGATCCAGATACCGATATTTCAGACGTACATCTTCGTGTACCACACTCTTGCTGGTCATTACTTCAAACGGAAGCTGGGAATATACTTCTCCGAGTACCGTCACTTCCTTTGCATCCAGCTCGATGGTTCCGGTCGGGATCTTTGGATTGTAGGTTTCCTCATCTCTCTTTTCGATCAGACCTTCCACGGTAATAGCCTGCTCTTTACGGATTCCTTCTAACAGCTTTCCATCGCGGATAACGATCTGCATCACTGCATACATATCTCTTAAATCAATAAAAGATACTCCGCCATGGTCACGGATATTTTCTACCCAGCCAGCGACACGGATCGTCTTTCCGATGTCCTGCTCGCTTACCTGATTCAGTGTGACATCTCTGTAAATGTTACTCATCTTTTCTACTCCTTTTTCTGGTCCGGGGCTCCTCTTATGAAAAAAGAAAAGCCCCGGAATACTATAATTGTATTCCGGGGCGAATAATTCAGATTATCCGCGGTACCACCCGCATTGAAAAATGAGACATTCTCATCTTCCCTCTCTTACGCGTAACGTGCGCTCACGTACGAACCTACTTCCACATTCCGGTTTCTCAAAACCATCCTGCCCGTGTTCAATCCGTCTGCTCCGGCAGTGTTCCCATAATCATCTCTTTCAAACAGCGCTCTCAGTCGGTGACGCTGTATTCCTGTCGATGTCTGATGATCAGAGTCTCCATCTATGCATTTTCTGTCGTACATCCCTGATGTACGTTCCTTTTGTAATCTGTTTTATCACACAATTCCAGTGATTGCAAGAAAAAATTTAAAAATACTCCTTTAGTGCTACAAGTGATTCCACTTTTTTGTATATAAATTTCTCCAGTTCGGCATCCGGCTGTGTCAGATCCGGCACCATAAACACCTTACATCCTGCACTGTATGCACTGTGAATTCCATTTGGAGAATCTTCCACCGCATAGCATTCCTGTGGCTGCACATGAAGCTGGCTGCAGGCGTACAGATAAACATCCGGCGCCGGTTTGCCATGGGCGACCTGCCGGGCAGAAACAATGTGGTCGAGATAGTCATACAATCCCACTCTCTTCAGCAGACTGCTGCTGCGCTCCACACCTCCTGCGGTGGCAATCGCTGTACGCACACCTTTTTTGCGCAAATATTTTAACAGTTCCTCTGCTCCCGGTTTTGCCTCAATCGGTCCCTCATCAAGCACCTGATCCGTCAGTTTTCTGCGATATGTATGCACTTTGTCATAGTCAAAATCTTCTCCATACAGCTTTTTAAAATGTTCCGGTGCATAAGGCATCCCAAGGGAACGCACGCTGTATGCCTCCTCATCGGTCATATGATATCCGAAATGCGCCATAGCCTCTTTCCATTTCGCGAAATAGTATTTTTCTGTATCCAAAAGGGTCCCGTCCAGATCAAAAATAACGGTCTGTATCATGTCTTTTTCCTCCTGTGTTTCTGTTCAAAGGCTACCCGGCGAACAAAAGCTTTCCCGACTCTATACCTCAAGAAACCGGTTCCACTCCTGCGTATCGCCGCTTCCGGTTACTTTCAGCGCGTAGGTACGGTCGTTGGTTCCGTCAATGATAAACGTATAAACACCGCTCTGTAACGTCAGTTCATATATGGTTCCCTCCAAAAGAACCTGTGCCACCTCATCATACTTTGCTTTTTCCACTTCCTCGTCCGGATACGTGTGCTTTAAATTTCCATCAGCATCGTATTCGTTGTATCCTTCCTCAACAAGCGAAATGATTTCTGCATCTGAAATCTTAAATAAAAGTTCATTGGTACGCATCATCCGGATGTCGCGGTTGCAGGAATTTTCCGGACAGATTTTTACATTGTCCAGTACCAGATGAAACATGCGCTCTGTCAGCTGGATGTCCCCAACCACAGCCTCGCCAAATTCAAAATGATTTACCTCGTTAATTGTGCTGTATTTGTATTCCATGTTGTTCTCCTGTGTTTTTATGATTCATTATCTGCAATGAATCCTGTTATTTTTCTTCCCTTTTTATCTCCACATTTCCTTCTGTGTGAGAATTTTTTTCGCACATAATTTCTCCTTGCAGTTTCTGTGCCACTTTTTCATATGCGGGCACCGGAACCTGATATCTGTGCGCCATGCGCACCACTTCGTATACCAGACCATCCACTTCCGACGGTCTGTGTGCCATCACATCCCTTTGCATTGACGTGGTTGCCTCCGGCGGAAGATTGGATAAAATCTGCAGATTTACGGAAACCATATCCTTTTCAAACGGAAATCCCATGGCCGTCGCCAGTGCGACGATTTCCCTTATCATCGTGCAAAACAGTTCTCTTGCTTTCCCCTCTTTCTGGAAATCTCCTGCCGTGGCATTTAAGTAAAGGCCCGCCGCTCCGATCGGTGACACATAGGAAAATTTCTCCAGCGCATCCCGCTGGATCTGTTCTGATAATATCCCATCGATTGCACTGTCACGGAAATCTTTCTGAATCTGCTCTAACAGCTGGCATTTTTCTTCTTTTTGGCGCACGCCGAAGAAAATGCGCAGAATCTTTCCGTGCTGCAAAATAACTCCCGGCTCCTTAATATTGGCTGACACGTAAATACATCCGTCCGTCACAAGCATTCCCGGCAGTTTTTCCTGCATTTTAGCTCCGGTTCCATAAATATTTAAAATTGGAATCACAATCGTCTGCGGTTTTGCAATTCTACGGATAAATTCGTAAATTCCATCCAGCGAATATCCTTTTACGCAGACTAAGATCACATCCGGCCGGTCTTTGTAATGCTGCATGTCAGATGCCTTTACCGGTATGGTCTTTGTGTTCTCATCCCACATGGTCTGAAGCGTCAGTCCCTTTTGCTGTATACTCTCCAAATGCGCATCTCTGGCGATCAACGTCACATCTTTTTCTGCCTGCGCCATGTGAAAACCGACAACTCCGCCTGTGCCACCAGCTCCAATGATCAGATATTTCACCCAATGTCACTCCTTACTTACCGGGGAATTTCGATTTCTTTTGAAATGTCCCCTTTCTGCTGTAAATAATACAGGAATCCTTTGCATCCTGCAACCACATCTTCATAGGTTTCATCAAAATTGCCGGTGTACCATGGATCTGCCACATCCCGCGCCCCGGTAAATTTCTGCGTGTCTTCATAGCCCGCAAATGAAAGCATCTTGTATATTTTATCCTGGCTGTCCGTGCCTCCCGCGATTCTTGTCATGTTCCGGATATTTGCGGAATCCATGCCGATCAGATAATCAAAATACAGATAGTCATCCCTTGTCATCTGGCGCGCCCGGTGCGGAACAAGCGGAATGTTTTCTTCGTATAATTTATTTTTTGTGCCGTAGTGCGGCGGGTTGCCGATCTCCTCACGGCTGGTCGCGGCGGAGTCGATCTCGAACTGGTTGTCGAGGTGCAGCTGGTGGACCAGGTGGGTGAGGACGCTTTCAGCCATGGTGCTGCGGCAGATGTTGCCGTGGCAGATGAAAAGTACTTTAATCATAGTTTTGTTTCTCCTTAATTTGCCCTGGAATTCCCTGTTTTGCAAGATTTTCTGGAATTCGTGTAGTTTGCTCTGAAATTACAGATTGTGGCAAATCAGAGCAAGATTGAGCAAGTTGGTACTGCCTGTCAGTAGTAAAATTGGTAGTAACACCTCAAAGTCTTACTACTTAGAATGCTACACTAAATTTTACAAAAAAAAAGAACCCGACGCATCAGGTTCTCCCAGGTGTAATCCGAAGACATCCACCGCAATTCTTATATATAATATACTACTTCTGCATAAAATATGCAAGAATTTTATGATTTGCTAATGAATTTTTGTAAGGCATTCATATTAGGTCTATGCTGTGTACCAACCACCTGATTATAAATGTTAATTGGCAATTCATTTCTCAAATACTCTGTCTGCTGTTGATACGAAGCAACAAACTGCTTACAAGCAGTTTTAGTTTCGCCCATCTTTCTAAGGAAATATGTAATCATAATAATATACGCATCCATATATTTGAAATCAATATTAGAAATCCCTACTTCAGTTTCAAGCAGAGTAACAAGACGCTGATCAATCTTACCAGTTTTAAATCTAGTATCGAAAATCACATTGTTATGAGCAATTGCATTTCGCAAATCTTTAACTGTAAATATAAAGAACTTTGTGTTCATGCCATCTGAATCTAAATTAGTTGGGAGCTTCATTATATTTGAAACATAAAGCTTAACATTTGTACAGGCACAATCATATAAAGTTCCAAACTCACCAAGCGCTAAAGTTTCAAATATTGCCCAAACAGGTATTGTAATATCATTATTAAAGAAATGTGCTACCACACTTCTCTTATTATAGTCACGAACAAGAGCAGCATTTATTTTTCCTTTTAGATTCATTCTCTTCGTGTACTCTGTTTTATATGCACGGCTCCCCGGAGTATAATTTCTATATGCTGTTAATGATTTATTGTAAATAACATCAAAATTCTCAGATTTGCTATCTGCCAATAAAGCCTCAATAACATAACTCTTCAATGCATTTTCTATAAACATTACCTTAGGATAAAGAACTGTTTTAAGTCGCATATCATATTTATTCAGTGCTATAATTTCATCCAAAGAGCTAAAATTAACACGGTTAGTATCCTCTCGAATAAATCTATATCCCTTAAATCCATGATAATAGCCCATATTTCTAAGTGCTTGTGTCTGTGAGCTTTTAACATTGATATGGTGTGTATTACGTAAATATTTCATCAACTGGTAAATTGATAACATGTATAACCTTCTTTCATCATTTATAAGGTTTATTATAGCACCAAACACTTACTTTTTCCACAGAAAAAACGCCCCAGCCTAAGCCGGAGCGTCATCTCTTTTCCATATTAAACTACCTTAAACATCTTCTGCGACATCGTTTTCTCTTTCTTCTGCTCAACCTCCGCCTGTGCCTTCCTAAACTCTTCCATCCGTTTCAATTCTTCCTCAGCATCATCGAATCCGATATGCGTGTACACATTCATCGTGACCGATATATCCGAATGCCCCATGAGGTACTGCAGCGTCTTGGGATTCATTCCCGATTTTGCCATATTCGAACAATACGTGTGTCGGCATACATGAGGTGTGATGTTTGGCATCTGCACCCGGTAGATGTCATTGTATCTGCCGACCATATGATTGAATCGGTGCTGCCAATGCATTGCCACAAGTGGCATTCCATTATCATCATAAAATAGGAATCCGCTATAGCCGTCTATAGCTTTCTCCACTTTCGGTGCATTTCTATCCTCAATGATTGCCTGAAACATTTGTGCCACATCCTCTGTGATTGGCAATACTCTTGTTCCGGCATCCGTCTTTGTGGTTTCTATGATATATCGCATATCCGATGTTCTCTGCAACTGATGGTCGATGTTCACAGTTCTATTCTCAAGATCAATGTCCTTCAGCGTCAAGCCACAAAATTCCGATATTCGCATTCCTGTATGAAAGAGTATGTACACCACTTCATAATACTTACAGTACACCACATCGTCATGCACAAACTTCAGGAATTTTCGCATTTGGTCTTTGGATATTGCCTCTCTTGTGACTGCATCATTTACCAATACTCCGGCAAGCCGGAATCCGAATGGATTCTTTACAAGAATGTCATCATCCACCGCCATCTGAAAAGCTGGTCGCAGCACTCCCCGGATTGTATGAATAGAACTGTAGCTTTTTCCATCCTCTTGCTGCAATTTGATAAGGAACAGCTTTGCACCGGATGTTTTCACACTTCGTATTGTCTTTTTGCCAAATGCTTCCTTCGCAAGCAATCTCTGCACTGTAACATATCCCTGTTTCGTGCTTTGCCTTACTCCGATCTTTGTTTTCAAATATCGGTCTACAAGTTCACAGACTGTCATCTGTCCGTCCACGATATTTACAAGTAAATCCAAATCTGTGTTTACCTGTTTTTCCAACTCACGAAGGGAAAGGCATGGCTTTTTGCCCTTTGGAAGTTTGTCCGTATCCTCCATCTGCATTCAATGCATCCTGACTTACTCAGCTTTCTGATTATATCATTTTATACAGTTGATCAACTTCTGCTTCGTATACTGATTCAGTGTGAGTATCAAACAGCACCCATTCCACCAAATCAAAGCTGTCTGGAGTACCCTGCAAGAATCTATTTACTGTATGTACTGCAATCTTTGCTGCCAACTCAACCGGAAAACTATATACTCCCGTTGATATAGAAGGAAATGCAATAGACCTGATTCCATTATCCATTGCCAGCTTCATGGAATTAAAATAGCAGTTAGCAAGAAGTTCCTCTTCTCTATTCCTTCCACCATTCCATATAGGTCCTACAGTATGTATCACATAATCACATGGCAGATTATAGGCTTTTGTTATCTTTACTTCTCCAGTCTCACATCCGTGAAGTGTCCTGCACTCCGCCAGAAGCTCCGGTCCTGCTGCTCTATGAATCGCACCATCTACACCGCCCCCGCCAAGAAGAGAGTTGTTTGCTGCATTCACAATTGCCTGCACATCTGTTACTTTTGTTATATCTCCCATTAAAGTCTTAATTAAGTACATTTAGTTCCATCCTTTCCAGATATCCGGCTGATAACCAAGTGTTGATTGCTTTCCGTTTCTTACTACTGGTGTTTTAATTACTTGTGGATTCTCAAGTACCTTTTCGAGCTTATCTTCATCTGCGATATACTTAATAAGAGCAAGTAAATCCTTGTCCTTACCGTCCCAGTTAACCATATTTTCTAGTCCACCATTTGCCTGAGCTACCGAATTAAATTCTCCTTTGCTCATACCTTTTTCTTTCATATCAATGAACTGATACTTTATGCCCCGCTCCTTGAAAAAACGCTCCGCCTTCTTAGTATCATTGCATTTCTTTGTTCCAAATATCTGTATATTCATATCAGTATTCCTTTTCTATCTCAACATCTATTCCATACATTTTCTTGAATGCATCAAGGTCTGCCTGCTGCACCTGACTTAGTCCCTTGCCGGGCTGCATTTTATGCCACTTTCGGATGCACTCCCTGCAGCATGTTGCTGTTGCGTGCTGGGCAATAAATACTGGATGTCCACGCATTGGTGTCTGTTTGCCATCATTTACTATATATGCCGGAGCTTCTCTCTTTGCAATAAAATCCTTTGCATGTTGTCTTATTGTATCAAGACCTTTTTCATTTATGTAATCAATATCTTTCTGCTTCAGATGGAAACTGCTTCGAAACTTGGAATTATCCAGTCGTTCAAACAACTGCCTATACCATTCATCCTTCGTCATATCATCACCACAAATCGTATGGTTTCATGGTTTCTGAATTTCGATATTCATGTTTCTCATAATATCCTATCAGCTTACCCTCATCTCTGAGTGCCACCATGTAAACATCTTTATTCTGTTTCTCATTATGAAAAGTATAAACGATATTATGGCTTTCATCTGCTGCAAACCAGTCCACTACCTGCTGTATTCTATCTCTTGATTTCGAATTATGGCAGTCTAACAGGCTTCTTCCGATAAGTTTGTCGCCGCCTCGCTTCGCATAGCTGGTAACAGCTGCCGGATTCATGTAGATAATCTCATGTTTGAGATTGCATATAACAACGGATGCCCTGTCCTGATCAACAATGCTCTTATAAAAGCTGACATATGATTTAAACTCAATCAACTTTTCATTATCAAGCCTCTTCTGAAGTTGTGGTTTCTTTCTCCGATAATAATCGTATATCTCTCCACCTGGTATCCAGATTTGTGCCTCATTTATCTTATCAAGTACAGCTCTAACAATCTGTTCATCAGCTAATGAATCAGGTGCTTTTTCATGTTCTGTTACATATTTTTTGTATTCTTCATACACCCAGCCTGTAATCTTATCCTTCTGTTTCATCTTGAGATTACTAAACTTCTTGTTCATCTGTAAAAGCTGACCATCTATCTTTTTATGAATTTTTGTCTTCTTACTTTTCGCCATTTTATGTCATCCTTAAAACTTCACTACTTTCTCAATTTTTCAAACAAGAAGTTGTTACTCAATCAAATTCCGTAATGAATAACCCATTTATTTTTGTCCAATGCCTTTTTAAACAGTTTCTTTAATTCGCACAATTCAGGAATATCAGCAATGCTATCAATAAACGCCTTTAATGAACAAGGCGGAACAAGTGTAACACCACAATATGCAAGCCCTTTTCTGCCGAGGAGTATTCATCATAATTCCAAACTCATGTTTTGCCATATACCATCACCTCCGCAACTCCCGATTTTGCGATTACATAATCTGGGAGTTGTCTGTTATTAAATACCTGCGGCAAATTCTTCTATTAAACTGTTTATCAATTCCGGTTTATCTGTATTAGAATTATGTCCAGCTCCTTCAATCCACTTCAAAGGAATTTTGCTCTTTTGGTGCCATGCTTTGTTATACCTTATACATGAACCGGCATGGTCTTGAGTTCCACATATTAACAGAGATGGGCACTTCAGTTCATATGGCAGATTCTTTTCCATGGCCGCTGCCAAAATACGATAGCCATGTCCAGCAATTTGTGCATAGCGTTTCTGGTTTCCGTCATAATTTAGCATCATTTCACGCATGAGGCTTCTACCATAGTCAGTCGTGGCAACGCCTTCCGCCCCCGATTTCAGGAGCCATTTCCACGGATAATGAGCATATACCGGCTCCATCCGTTTCAAAAGCCAGATCTCAACTGCCGTCACATAGCTTCGTTGCAGCGGTGCAGAGTCAATGGAGACAAAGCCTGTCATTTTGTCTGGGTAAAGTTGCGCATAAGCCTGTCCCACATATCCACCCATAGACTGCCCGACAATAACAGGCTTTGTAAGTCCTTCTTGGTTTAAGATATCATCCAGCCATTTTGCCTTGTCGAACAAATCGAAATCAAACCGAAACGGCCATGAGGAAGCGTGTGCCGGTGCATCCCAGACGATAACATTATACCTGTTCTCGAAATACTGAATCTGCTTATCAAACAATCTATGGTCTGCCGTCAATCCCGGTAGAAAAACAAGGGTAATTTCATCCGAGTATGAAACGTTTGTCCAATAGTGGATTGTTCCGCAAGGAGTCTGATATGTTTTTTCTTCCATTAATTTTCTCTCCAAAACTTCCGATTTTCTCAATTCTTCAAACTTAAAGTTAACTAATGGATGCCATTTTATCAGTCGGCCATGATCTCCTGAGAGCCACATAGGAGATTAAAAAGTTTGCAAACCAACCAGCTGGTACCGCAAGCCAGACAAAGGCAATGCCGAAACGCGGTGCACAGATCAGGGCAACGGACAGACGAATCGCAAGGTTCACCATGTTTGCAACGAGGAACGGACGCATAATTCCGAGACCGCGAAGAACTCCATCGGTTGCCATCTTGATACCCATGAAGATGAAAAAGTAACCAAGCCACCTCATATAATCACCAGACACCTGATAGGCAAACGCCGTTCCGTCTTTTCCTAAGAACAGCGAGGAGATCTGCGTGTGTAGCGTTTCAATGACGAGAAAGGCAAGAACGGCAAAGCACACGTCCAGCACCAGCGCCGCATGGTAGCCTTTTTTGATGCGTTGGGGTTTGCCTGCGCCAAGGTTTTGGGAAACATACGGCGAAACCGCATTGCCGATGGATACAAAGATCAATGAAAAAACATTTTCCACCCTCATCGTTGCTGTATACCCGGCGAGTGCCTGTGTACCGAAAGGATTTACCACTGCCTGCACAATCATCATACCGATAGACACTGTGGACTGCTGTAAAACCGACGGCACCGCAATGCGAAGCATGGAATACAGCTCCTGCCGTTCAAACTTGTTAAAGGGGCTTTTATATTGCCGCATCCGTGCAAAGAAAATCAAAAACGAAAACACTGCGGAAATTCCCTGTGCAATCAGAGTTGCAATAGCCGCACCGAACACACCGAGACCTAGCCCGGCCACCATCCAAAGATCCATTAAAATATTCAGGATGGACGAAAAAATCAGCAGTCCTAGCGGAATTTTGGATTCGCCGATTGAGGTGAACATGGTAGAAAGAATGTTATACATAAACAGAAACGGAAAGCCCACAAAATAGACCCGCAGATACAGTACTGCATCATCCAGTATGTCGGCAGGGGTTTGCAGTCCACTCATCATCCAGTTGGCGAAGAAAAAGCCAAAAACACCAAGGACTATACTTAGAAGCAAAAAGCTAATTAAGGAGGTTGACACGATTGTTTTCATTTTGCCATACTCCCTGGCTCCGAAATAACGGCTCACAAGCACACCGGCTCCGACACCGGCTCCCAGTGCCACACAAATGAACACATTGGTCAATGCTGCACATGCACCGACAGCTGCAAGTGCGGAAGAACCAACAAACTGGCCGACAATAATAGAGTCGGCCATATTGTATATTTGCTGAAAAAAACTTCCAAGAATCATTGGCATTGCAAAAACCGTCAACGCTTTGAGGGGCGTATCGGTTATCAAATACTCATCTTTCGACATTATCATATTCCTCCATGGTATCTTGTATCGTGGTATCCCATTCACTTACCTTCTCGAATTCCGATTTGTAAAACACATTCTTTTTTACATAGGCACAGTATACCACATTTCCTGTTCCTATGTGATAACATTTACTGCTTCTTCCGATATGAACTCATCTTCTCCACAGTAACCTCCGGATAGAAGTAAGTAAGAATCATTTAACCGACATTCAAACCGACATTTTTATGTAAGTGAAAAGAAGTCCCCGAAGGAACTTCTTTCACCACAAATCATATTCTTTTTTATCGAGGGAAGTCCGGTTGATGATCCTACTGTTTTACAAAATAGGAGTACAATGGGGGTACAAATCCCATCCACATTCCCTAAAAGCCTTGATTTTAAGCCTTTTCAGCCAAACGTACGGTTTCTGGGCAAATTATAGCATATTGTTGCAAGTCTATTCTTACAATTCCATCAGAAAATGTTCATGCAGCGCACGTTTCACCTGATCGAAATTACCTCGCTCCGGACATTGGATGGAAACAACCAATCCCTTCTCTGGGAGAATCGTTGTAATCTGTCCGAATGCGCCATCAGCACGATAGGATCCTGGATATGGACTGATCCAGAACTGATAGCCATATCCTACATGCCAGAGATCTGCAGATGGCTCGAAGGTAAATTTCGGGGTGGACACCTCCTTCACCCAGTCCCTGCTGACAATCTGCTCGCCCTTCCAGTTACCCTCAGCCAGATAGAGCTGTCCCAGTTTCATCATCTCGGTACAAGTCAGATACATACCTCCGCCGCCATTCGGATGTCCCTGTGGATCATGCTCCCAGAGCGGCCATCCCATATCAAGGGGCTGGAATAGCTTCTCATACAGATACTCTCCCATCCGCTTGCCAACGGCCCGTTCTACCATATGAGCAGCCAGAATACTGTCGGCAGAGGAATAGCAGAATGCACTGCCTGGCTCCACAGGAACCGGCTGTGCCATCATATATTTCTCATAATCCGGTGCGCCGACGCCCGGACGTCTGTCCGCATTCATCAGAAGTGCCTTACCAAAGCCACTGGACATGCAGAGCAGATGTTTCAACTGAATCTTCTCCAGATTTGGATCCGGATTTGAAGGAAGTTTATCTTTAAACACTTCCGCCACATGATCTTCCAGGCTTAGTTTTCCCTCTTCCATTGCGAGTCCAACTGCTGTTACCGTAAAACTCTTGGTATGTGAATAAATATTTCTCGGTGCATTTGCTGCGTAGTGCATCTCACAGAGTACCTTGTTCTCATCTCCGACACTGATAGCTTCCAGCGGCAGATTGTGGCTGCTGGCATAACGATGAAATTCCAAAAACTTCTCTTCCAGTAACATAATACCTCTATCCTTTCCGGCAAATCTCTGATGTCAGTCCGATATAACCGATGCGACGTGTCGCAAGGTTAAAACCAATCTATCTGACATCTCCAATCTGGTTCTATTATCTCATACACATCTCTGCATCTGTCGGCAGTGGCATCAGCGGTGCGGACGGCAGGGTCTGATACCAATAAGCAACACTGGTGTAATCATCGTAACGCGGTCCGGTCCAGCCCATGTTGTCGAGTGTCATACGAAACTTATTCTCAAAACGGATCGGGTCTGCAATATGGAAATGATACAGCAGGAATCTCTGCTGTCCGTTATAGAATTCCCGGTTGTCTCCATAGATTGCATACATGCCGGTATATAAGCCGCTGAAGGTCTGATAGCTCTTGATGATGATGTCATTTCCAAATCCATAGGAACCGCCGAAGTAGTCTTCAGTTCCGGTATAGTGGATAGACGGATACGGATCATCGTCCAGATACATGCGGGCTTCGCCTTCTACCCAACAGGTATTGTTGCCATTCATACCAGTTGCCAGAGTCACACCGACAAATTGTCCCCTGCCTTCGATTCCGTCAACGATTGTGTAGGTACGACCCTTCTGAACCGGGTGCTCTTGGCGATAGGTGGCATGGAAATAACCAGCCTCCGCCGGAATCTCCTGATAAGCTCCGGTGATAATATAATAGAGATTTTCATCCTTGTCACCACGGTTTTCCATCGTGATCCGAGCTCTCTTATGGAACGGCATCTCAAAATAGCTGTTATAGCCGCGACCAGGAGCTACCAGCATCATGGCAGAATTCAACACCGGATATTTGCCATCCCGGTCCACGAAATTTTCATCATAGGCACATCCGAAGAATGCAGAGAGCGGAGCTTCCACAGACGGATATTCCTGATCATCCCAATACATACGGATGATAAAATGGTGCCCGACATATCCGGTAAACCACATATGCTGGATCACACCCGGTCCTGCAGCATCTACCAGAGTTACGGTTTCCCCTGCAGGAATCGTCACGGTCGGACGAAGCTTGGTGCAGTCACCGCCCTGGGAACCACCTGCGCGTACACCGGTTGGATTCTCTGCGGAAAATGCAAACGTTTTGGAGTTCTGGATCATACAATAGTTGTTCATATTCTTCTCCTCTCTGATCAAACCTGGATCATCTGAAATTATTGCTTACTACGCTATCGTGTTTCTCTATTCACTATAAATTTACTATAACATTTATCTCCCATGAAGTGACGGAATTACAGAATCATTCCGTCTGCGCCTTCTCATTTTCTTCCCGGATAATCTCCTTTCTGGCGTTCTGTACACGCGCATTGCCAGTAACCACAGCCTTGTCCTCAACCTTCACATTCTTACGAAATAAATCTTATATGGCAGCCTCTTTTTATACAGACGCACAAAAACAATTTTATTTTCCTATCAGCACCTGCTTTCCCTGAAAAGCAAATCCATATGCGCGAATTTGATCTGGCCGAAATCCTCTGGCAAGTAACTGCGCATCATATTGTTTATGACGAATCTGTTCTAACGCATTGTTCACAGTCGCATTCAAATCAGCCTCCGACTCCGGATCAATCACTTTAAATTCCAGAATAATTGCATCCGACTGACCAATTTCAACAGGCTCAAGCATAATATCATAACGCCCAAATCCACTTTCACGATTGGAGGTAATATGGTAGTTATCCTGCAGATCTACCATCAGTCCAAGAACAAACCCATGGTAAAAACGTTCCGGTTCTGCCGAAGCAGAAGGTCCCTTTCCCGTATCAAAGAAACTGAACGTTTCTAAGGCTATCCTATTAATATAATGATTCATTGCCCGAACATCATCCGCAAGCAGTGCCTTAACAAATGCATTATAATTTGGAGTATATTTCTTAAACCAGCCATCGATCATTCGGCGAAACATGACATCTACCTCATGATTTGTCAAAGAAAGATGGTAATTCTGATTGGATGCAGCAGCATCCTTCGGAGCCTGATTAATTTTCAAATATCCACTTGAAAGCAACAAACTCCATATCGCCGTCATATTATCATCCAACTGATCAAATACAATCTGCTCATCAATTTCCGTTACCAGTTCTTTTCCGGACAGTAAATCCTCCATGGCCTCTTTGATTGCAGAATTTCCCCTTTGAATAAGATGTCCAATCAGGCTGTTAGAACTGGTATTAGCCCAATAAATATCAATTTTTCTTTTATCAAGAAAATTCGTAATTGACCATGGATTGTATATATCCTTTTTACCTCCAAAAACGAAACCATCATACCATTTCTTTACAACATCACATTGATCAGACATTCCGGCTTCATCCAGTGCTGTAAAGACTTCAGATTCTGTAAAACCAAACGATGTCGCGTACTTCTCGGAAGTAGTTGTGATCACTTCCAAATTATTCAGATCTGAAAAAATGGATTCCTTGCTAACTCTCGTAATACCTGTCATAATTGCCCGCTCAAGATATGGATTTGTCTTGAACGTTGCATTGAACAGGCTTCGAGTAAAGGCCGTCAGTTCCCTCCAATATCCATATGCATAGGATTCCTGTAATGGCGTATCGTACTCATCAAGCAAAACGATGACCTTTTTCCCATAATATTTGCTGAGGAAAAGGCACAAATTTTGTAATGCCATAACTGCATCGGCATCATTCATCTCCGGTGTAACTGCCTGGAACCGCTTTTTTTCACGCTCATTTAATGTGTCACCATTTAACAGATACATATTTTCATCATATAATGAAGCAATCAACGAACAGATCTGTCTTCTTGCGTTCTCATAAGTATTTGTTTTGACTGCTGCAAAACTTAAGAAGAGAACAGGATAGGTTCCCTGTAATTTCCGTAAACCAGCATTCTTTTCGATGCTCAATCCTTCGAATAAATCCAAACGTTTCGCATATTTCACTGAAAAGAAACATTCCACCATACTCATATTTAAAGTCTTGCCGAAACGACGAGGTCGTGTGATCAAAGTTACATCATCCTGTGAATTCCACCATTCTTTGATAAAGTCCGTTTTATCAATATAAAAACAATTGTGTTCACGGAGCGAAGCAAAATCCTGCTTTCCTATGCTGATTGTTTTCATGAATATCCCCCTTTAGGAAATTGAAATCCTATCTACATGCTACACTTATTGTTATAGTATAACAAACTTTTATCATAGATGAAACACAATGTTTTTCATCTCGCTTTCCTTGGATTCCCTTACGGGTTTCTATGTAATCAGAGGGTCACAGTCCCTCTGCCGAAGGACTAACCGCCTACCGTTATGGTAGCACCCATGAGCAATTGTATCAGACAGAATTCAATTTATCAATTCCTAAAATATTTTTACCACCCTTTAATCTATCTGTTCGTTACTGTTCAGACGCAAGCTTGACACCACGTTGTCAAGCTATGCGCCATAGTATTAATTATTGAGTGATTACAGCCCATTTAAAATGCCTCGTAGAGGCATTTTAAATGGGCTGTAATCGTTGCTGGTAACACCGTTAGGTGTGAACAGTGACTTATCTAGTTCTTATCAGCCGCCAGTATCTGATCGATCGTCTTCATCAGCTGCCTATATGCCTCGTCATTATCAATACCGCCCATGATCGGCTCTCCGATAATATTTCCGTTACGGTCAAGCACGATTGTAGTCGGGAAGGCCATAATGCTTGTTGCATATTTTCCGGCTTCACTGTTGGAATCAAGGGAAAGATTCGTATATTTTGCCCCCTGCTTCTCTAAAATACTCTTAGCTTCAGCAATTCCATCCTCATTTCCGTCAAGAGAATCTGTATTGATACCAATTACCTGTCCGCCTTTTTCCTTCAGCTCCTCATTTAATTTATTCAGTTCCGGAAGCTCCTGTACGCATGGAGAACATCCATTAAACCAAAAATTCAAAACCGTGACCGCATTCTTTGAAATGATGCTGCTGTCCACATCATTTCCATCCAGATCCTTTGCATGAAACTCCGGAAATACACTTGCTCCCTCTTTGCCGGAATCCTTATTTGATGCATTCGCACTCTGCTTCTCAAGAAGTGGCTGAAGCTCATCCTCAAGCTTTTTGATTTCTTCAACATCTTCCTTCAAAGACTTGAGTTCATCATCGGTAAACTTATCCTTAATTTTGTCTAAAGAGTTTGCCAGAAAATCTCCGTAATTCGTAGCTGTCGCATCCTCGACAGTTGATTTGTCAATGCTGTTAAATACCTTCTCCCATAAAGCCTTATGGTTTTCAAGAATACTGTTCTCTTTCTGTGTCAATTCATTAATCTTTGCATCCAGATCTTCTGCTTCCTGCGTTGACATCTGCGACTCTGTTGCTGTATTTTCCTTGTTAGCAGAATTTCCGCACGCACTTACTCCGAGTACCATCGCTGCAATAAGCAGCATCACTGTTAATTTCTTCATTTTATTCTCCTTTATTCTCTTTCAAATTTGTTTTACCTGTTCCAAATCCATATCGATAGTGAATTGCTTCCGTCGGGCATTCCTTTATACACATGCCACAGCGAATACATTCCGTATGGTTCGGATGCTTTGTGACATCCACGTCCATCTTGCAGGCTCTCTCACATTTGCCGCAGGATACACATTTATCCTCATCCACCTTCATCTGCAGAAAAGATACCTTATTGCAAAGCGCATAGATTGCGCCCAGCGGACATATCCATTTACAGAATGGGCGGTAAAACATAAGGCTTAGGATTACAAAAGTAATAAGTATACCGAATTTCCATGTAAACAGTTTGCCAAGGGCCGCTCTGATACTTGCATTGGCAATCGAAAGCGGAATCGCTCCCTCCAGCACTCCCTGCGGGCAAAGATATTTACAGAAAAACGGATTTCCCATTCCCAGTGAATTTGTCACCAGAAGGGGTAGTAAAATAACAAAAATCAACAACACGCCATATTTTATATAACGAAGCGGCTTAAGCTTTTTCGTTGAAAATTTCTTAAACGGTATCTTATGCAGCAGCTCCTGGAACCAACCGAACGGACATAAAAATCCACAGATAAATCGTCCGAGCAGTACCCCTAACAGAATTAAAAATCCTGTAATATAATACGAAAATTTAAACTTGGATGAGCCGATGACTGCCTGCAAGGCACCGATCGGGCACGCCCCGGATGCAGCCGGACAGGAATAGCAATTCAGTCCCGGCACACAGACCGTCTTTGCATCCCCTCTGTAAATCTCTCCTTTAAAAAAGTTCGGCAGATGGATATTGGTAAGAATCGTTGCCACGGCCTGAATCCATCCCCGAAAGTGCGCCAGAAACTGTGATATTTTATGTTTTTTCTTATCCAATTCCAACACACTCCATACATAATTTGATTGCCTTTGAGAGTACCGTGGCTGCCTCCCCGCGCATCGCACCGTATCCGATCATCAGGATCGCTGCTGCCAGAAGCGTGATCTGCGCTGCTGCTCTGTTTATCTGTTTCATATCCTTTCCCTTCCTAAGTTTTAACATTTTGTCGTTGTTTACGATGATAATAGATTAGCAAAGGAATATGAACACCCTGTGTTTGAAAAAGGAAGATATCTTTAAGATTTGCGCTCTAATTCTTAAGAAATTATTGAGAACTTCTCAAGCAGTCCCACCTTATTACAAAGCAGTTTTCGTATTTTCCATGATAAACGGCTTTGCCTCTTCCTGTCCCCACGAGATATCATACATTCCCATCAGGTAATTTTTCAACTGCTTTCGGTTATCAAACTTTAGCACATGATAAGGCAGGGAAAAGGACAGCTTTTCCACAAAAAGCAGCTTCTTGTCTTTCGTTGGCACCAATACACCGGCATGACCGATGAATAGTTCATTCTCATTTTCCCCGAAACTGGAATGAAATACAACCGTAATCAGAGATGCTTTCGTTCCGGAGATTTTTACCTCATTTTGCTTCCACGCTTTCTTCTGCTTTTTGATGTGTGTATCGACATCCGTTGTATAAGACGTATTTAACGTAGAATACAAGGTCTCAAAAGCATGTTTCTGCTTCCTGGTAACTTTCTTTGCCGGCGCATGTTTAAGCGCATCCTGATCCATAAACAGATTCGACGCATTTACCTTTGCCTCTGCCTTCACCGAGATCTTGTCTTTCATCAGATCAAATGCGGTAATGCGGCAATTGTATCCGATAAAATCCGGATATTTTTTATTCCACAATTCCATGATCTTGTTCTCATCATACTGCGGATTTTTTGTCGAAAGCTTCTTAAACCCTTTCTTGACAAGTCCGGTGTTTTTGATCGTTTTATTATAATCCTTTACATCGGAATGTGTGAATATCTCCTTTGCCTATCAGCCCTTTTAACAATAGAGCTGACACATTTTTCTTTTCCACATTGTAACATATCCGCTACGGAATACAACTTAAGTTTTCTTTAAGACGCCATCTGGTCGATTTGCATTACCTCGCATTTCCGACAATCAACGCAAAGTATCCCCACAGTCATCTTTATTTCTTGCAGTTTCGCGTTGTTAAGATCAAAACCGCTGAGAATACACAGGAAATCTATTCCCGCCTGATTCTGTACAATTTCGGCATTTTTATCGCAAACGAAGCGGCAGAAGAAAACCGGAAAAAGAAACGGGATACTCCCTATGCGCAAATCATTGACAGCATCCTCATCTATGGAAATTTTTCCAGCGGTCTCCTTGATAAAAGCTTCCTTTAATAGGGTCAGACCCCAATGTGGTCAACCTATATTGTCATCAGATAATTTCTTACGCTCAGCTCTACTCAAATGCTTATGACATACATATTTGTATATAGGTTTCTCAGAGTTTTTATCAAATTGATAATATTTTTCCCCTATATAACTAATACTACGTGTATTTTTCATAAACTTATCCGCCTTTACCTCAAAAACATCATTACATTTCTTTTTTCATATGGTTAATATATACTTCTACACCAACAGCTATTTTTAAATCATACATCTGATTCATTTTTGCAAAATAATTTGAAATAATTTCTTCATCCATTTGGTTTCTACTTGCATCATCCTCTGCCAGACCTTTTCTGGCAACAATCCATGGCTCCTCAAGATGTGTTAAATCTTTTAAAAACCATGCATTATATATTCCAAATGTATTCATTACAAAATCAGTAACTGTTTTTTCCTCTTCTGAAAGCAGTTCACTTATATAATCCTTCGACAAATTGAGTTTTATTTCTTGTTTACCAAACTCTCTATATTTTTCATAAACAGATGGAAAAACCGGTCCAAATTTCCACGCTTCACATGGTTCCAATATAAAAGATTCATCTTCAAATATTTTGCTTATCGTCTTTACATAATAAAGATTTTTTTGTAATAAAAGATTCGTAATCTCTCTTCCGGAACTTATAATATATAAAGCAATCTTCTCAGCAGAATTATTATATTTCTTTTCTGTCTCGCATTTTTCAATTGCCCTTTTTACCTTATTTACAGCTACCACAGAAACTTCTTTACTATTTGACTCAACATATTGTTTCATCTTCTGCTCATCTCGTAATACTTGAAATAAAATATTTGAATATTTAACTGAAGGTAATTGTCCATCAAGATATCTTGTTATTGTAAGTTCCCCAAACCCCAACAGTTTTGATAAAGGTCTTTTTTCAATATCTTTAATTACAGTTTTTGCAAGGCGTCTGAAAATATGGTATAAAACTCTTTTACGGCATTTGCTGCATAAAAGTTCTTTCCCACACTCATTGTTTTTCTCCTTCATCTTACTCTGAGCAATTATCTTGCTCATGGGGCTCACGTACCTCATCTCCTTTCCCCAGAATAAAAAAAGGGCAGTGTCTGAACAACATCGCCCTTTGTTTTTTATAATTATACTTCCGAAAGGAATCTATCAACTGGTTTATGCAGCAGCGTCCACTTCGTCATCCATATATCCGTCATCGGCATTTTCCGAATCATCATCCAAATCATCGTTCCAGTCATCCTCTGTGCTGTCTGTGATAACAACCTTGCATTTCCACACCATACCATGTACTTTTGCTTTTACTGTAACCGTACCGCTGCTATACGGTATCAGTATGCCATCCTCTACCTCGCATATATCGTCATCAGAAGATGTCCATTCCACGTCATGACTGCATCCCTTCAGATCCAGAGAAACCGTATCTTCCACGTCCATCTCCACTGCTGTCTTATTCAGTTCCGGCGTTTCTACTGTCACCTGACAGGATTTTTTCTGCGTTCCCTTCTTTACCGTAATGATTGCCTTGCCTTTTCCTTTTGCGACCACTTTTCCGGCGGAGACACCAGCCACCGCTGTATTACTGCTGCCCCAGGAAACGATTCCTGCACCACCCTTTACCGTAAGTTTCCTGCTCTGTCCTTTTACAAGCACAATCTTTGTACTGCTGATCGACAGCGGACTTATCTTCGGTCTGGTGTTCTTTTTCTTCGTTGTCTTCTTCGTGGTTGTCGTGGAAGATTTCCGCGTCTGCGAATATCCGCCCGATGAGCCAAAACACTTCTTGCACGGTGTCAGACCGCGTGCCAATGCATTGGAAAGTGTCGTCTGATAAAAATTTCCCCGCCCGCATTTGTGGGTATGGTATTTACTGCCGGTTGGCGTCACATAGACCATTGTCTGTGCCTGTGCCGTTACCATGCCGGCACTGTCACCGACTGGCAAAATCATCATAAAAAATACAAGTGTAAAACTTAGAATTGTTTTTTTGATTGTTTTCATCAATTGCCTCCTTATCTTTTCCTCCGCTTTAAACATGTCTTATATTTTTATCATACGCCTTCCTATTTTCGAGTACAATACCATTTTTCCAAATTGACAATTCGCGTTTTGTCAAAAAACAATCTCCTGCATACCATAAGGAAAAAGGAGTTTTTTATGCTCGCTCCTCATTTTATCCAGCTCTTAACATCTTCACGTCCTGCCGCTATCGCCAGAATAAAGCCACTTGTGAATACTCCTTTTGTGTTTTTCTTCGCAGTTAATACATTAAGGGACACAAGTGGTTTTTTCAATATGTTGTTATTAATTTATGGTGCTGGGCTTCCACCATTATGCCAGAAGCCTCTATTTTATTTCTATTTTTTCCTGATATCCGGCCAGCCGGTCCAGGCGCATTTTTTCTGCCACCGGAAATAACTCTGTATCCGTGATGCGTTCCAGACTTTTTATCCGTTTCTCGGAAATTGTTTCATTCGACTTGCTTTTTTCATAATCCTCAACTGTCATGTGCCAGTAATGAAATTCTCCTGCATAATACTCAGAAATTTTCTGCGCAATCAAAAGCCCCTCCGGATCCAGATCTCCCGCATAATATACCACCGTTCCCGATGCCGCCAGAAGATCTAACGTAACAAGCCCTGCCAATCGCGGCTGCCCGTTCATACACATACAGGAAACCTGCTTTGTGTGCCCTGCGCAAAGGCCTGCAAATACGGACGGATTTTCCACGATATACATTTCATTATCTTTGCAAAATATGCTGTTCCACTTTGAAAGGACTGCAAGCGGAATCTGTACCATATCATCCTCCTGCCAGAACCCTTCCATCCCCATATGCAAATCACCATCCTTTTTCTGAGCCTTTACATGCGATAACATCACATAATTTGATATATCATCAATAAGGATTCCCTCTGCCAGAAAACATCTTTGCCGGAAAAATGCCGGAAAAATTTCCGATTTCTGTGGGAATACCTTTCTCTGCCGCAATTCCATCTGGATCACCTGATACAAAAAAGTTCCCCAGGAACCTTGTTGATCAAATGCATGTGGATTTCCAGTGATTTCCGTTGCAAAAACAGCAAGATACTTTGTCTCGTTTTTTCTGAATGGAAAACAATTATAGATTTCTGCACCAAGCATCAAAGACTGCTCCCACTCATTTAAATTTTTTATGTGACCTGCCTTTATCACATCCAGCAGTTCTGACAAGACTTTTTCCACAGGTGTTCCCTGATATTTTTCCTTCCAGTGTTGTAAAAAACGGTCTTTTTTCTGTTCTTCCAACTGTCGTTCTTCTTTTTTACCTACCAGTTTTTCCCGAAAATATAACTCCAGCAAATGCTCTGGTGTCATATTAGAAAACCTGCTGCTTAGCAATGCCTGCGAAAAACGCTCCGCTGATACCGTCACACTCTTTTTCCCATGGAAACTCTTTGCAAAAAATCCCTCAAGTCCTTCGACTTCCTCCGCTGTAATTTTTTGTAGCACAACTTTTCCTGAAAAAGATCCATAAGACCGGTACTTTTCCCAAAATCCACGAAAAACTCTGTCCCACACGGGATTGGATTTAAAATATGCGATACAATTATTCTCCTGCTGTCTGTTCAATCTCTGCCCTCCGTTGTTCTACAGCCTCTTCACTTTCCATAAGTTCTCTGGAATGCCCATTCCACACATAAGGCATCACGGTCACAAATTTTGCATTTTCCGGTCGTATTAACTGGTAGATGGCAAGCGCGTCCAATGTATCACAATCTCCCCAAAGTACCTGTGAATTGATAATAAAATCAAAGGAAAACTCTGTCATGAGACGGAACATGTCACGGATGTTACGGTTATCAACTCCAGCAAATGCCTCATCCAGCGAAACCAGACGCGGTGCATCTGCACGTCCTCCCTGATATTTTGCAACAACTGCGGAAAACAGCGGTACATACATAGACATCGCTTTTTCTCCGCCACTGAAGGTTCCAAATACACTGTTGGTAAGCTCCTTAACCCGCTCTCCCTTTTTCTGGGAAAACAGTTGAAATTCAAACCACTTACGATAATCCAACGTCTCTTTCATAACCTGGTAAAACGAAATCATACCGCCACTGTCCGAGGCTCTCCTTCTTGCTTCTTCGACTTTTGAGCGAAAATGTGTAGACAGGCGTGCGGCCTCTTCTTCACTCATTAACCGGTAATCCTTCTTTAACAATTCTACCAGTTCTTTTGTATCCAGCTGGTTTTCACTCTCTGCCGTCTTGCTGCGCCAGCGAAGGCTCAGCTTTAAGCCACTCGATGTGTTCATGCTGCCCATCAATGCATTCATCTTTTCTACCCATGCATTGGAAGCATTAATTTTGCCGCGGATTTTACGGCTGACCGTATTGGCCAGAATATCTTCAAACAACTCACGGTCCCCCGCTTTAATCAGATCCTGTAACTGTGCGATATCTTCTTCCAAATGTGCCAAAAGCCGTGAAAATGGAAGCTTTATCCCCTGATAACGCGCTGTGAAATTCTGACGGACAGCCTCGGCTTCTCCCAATGGCCGGTTTTCATCTAGTTCTTTAAATAATTCCCCCTGCATCACCTGATACTCATTTAAAAAGCCCCGGTTTTCAAAATAAATCTGATTCAAACTCGTAATTACATTTTGCTTTCCAAGCGATTTCGTATCAGCCTCCAGATATTCGCAAATACTGTTTACGTCCGTCTGCATTTCTTCTGGAAACCTGACATAAGCAAGGGCAAATTCTGCCTCGTAACATTTCCCCCTCCAGATACGCTTTTGTTCCAGAATCTGTTTCTGGCTTTCGCCTGCTTCTTCCTGCTTACGCAATGTATCCAGATGCTCCTTTATTCCGGCGCGTTTCTGCAGGCATTGGTTCAGATGCTCTGGATATTCCTTCAGCCATGTAATACAGGCATCCAGCCGTTCCCTGATCTGTTCGTAATCCGTCATTTTCAATTGCTCCACGATGGATGCATGTTCTTGCTCCAGCTTTACAAGGTGACGCTGCGCACCTGACAGATCATAACGGATTTCATCCAGATCTGCATCAATGCTTTCCAGACGCCTGGTCAGATCTTTCATATGCCTTACACTCTGTAAAAACATTTCATGCGCAGACTTTAACGCGATCAGATTCTTTTCATACTCTGCTGCCGCATCCTTTGCTTCCTGAAATATGGCATACGTACATTGCAGATACAACTGCTGCGCAATTTCTATCGCTTTCTTTTTCTTTTCCTGTATCTGCTCCGAAAGTTTCTTCCAACGCTCCTCGATCTCCTTACACTCTGCCGTTTTCGTTTCATATTTGTGCTGCTCCTGCACAAGCATCTTGAAAGCTGTACGTATACCCGTATCCTGCGGCAAAGCCTGATATTCCTGCTCCAGCTTCTGCATCCGGATTACAATCCCAGCCTTTTTTGCTTCCAACTGGTTCATGCTGCTTTGCAATCCCTGAATTTTTTCTTTGCAGACTCTGATCTGTTCCTGACGATTGCGTTCCCGTGCCCGCGCACCCAGGAATCCTGCTACATGCTCTCCTGTAATCGTTCCAGACAAAACGCCCATCTGATAAATACCTTCTGAAGAAACCGAAATCATGCTCTCCTCATTATATGCAATACCAGACAAAATACCAGTAAGACGCTGATTTGAGAAAATATCATTCATGGAATCATTCAATTCCAAAACGTCCAGCAGACTCTTTCCACTGTAAGACTTCTGGACGAACAGATAACGGTCTTCGCAGCCTTCTTCCATCGTCAGCACCTGTTCCCGGTAAGACGCATCCACGACCAGTGCATCCAGAATCCCCATCGAAAGCAAAGCCTCTTCCAAATGATTGCATTCCTGTTCTGTCAGGGAATCCCCAAATTCGATTGCTTTATAAAATTCCTGATACGGAATCTTCAATGCATCCAGACGCTGCCGGTTCTTTCTAACCGCTTCGGAACGTTCCGGCTGTGGATCTTTTGCGTTTTCCCATTCTGTGAGTTCTGCTTCTGTCTGTTCCTTTTCCAGACGTTTCTGCTCATACTCTTTTTCTTCTTCCTGCATTTGCAGTTCCAGCGGGTTTTTATAAGAAAACCAGATATCTGTTACCGTTTTCCGCACCTCCGCAAAATCAGAAGTTTCTTTAAAATCCTGTGCATATCTGCTACAGTCTTTCAGCTGTTCCGAATCAAGAATAAGCTCTGTATTCGATCTGTTCCATGCATATAAAGCCTCTTTCCATGCATTCTGCTCCTGAACCAAAAGCATGTCTTTTGCTGACATATCTCTTTGTATCGCATCCAATTCTTTCTTTATTCTGTCTCTTTGCTTTAAGAGTTCTTCTGCCTGTGGTTCCAGTAAATTTGTTTCCTGCAGAATTTGAAATGCATGATAAATTTTATTTTTCACATCTGAGAATTGCTTTTCATGCGTATCAAATGCAATTGTTTCTTCCAGATGTTCCTCACACTCCGTCTGAAAAAAACTATGCTCCTCAAAAGCCATGCTCTCTGCCTCTGTCTGCATTTCTTCCAAAAGCTCTCCCAGCTCTTTTTCTTTTTCAAATTTACGATTTTCTTCTTCTCTTTGCTTTTCTTCTTCCTCCCTGTACTGTTCCTGCTTTGCCTCCAGGGTTGCATTTTTACTGTCTATAATGCTCTGCTGACGCTTCATTTCCTGTGCAAGCTCGGCTTCCCGGTCTTTTAAGCCGACTGCATCACTCTTACTTAAAGATTCTCTTTCTTTTTCCATTGCATCGTGCTTTGCCTGCATTTCTTCAAGCTGACCAGATAGTGATGTGATTTCTTCTTCACTCCCTGCAATGTCTGTCTGACGCTTTTTTTGCTCTTTGTCAACTTCTTCTATATCATCGCAGATTTCCTGATATTTTTTCGCTTTTTCATATAATGCCAAACGGTTGTATTTGTCATACACGTTCTGGATTTTCTGCGCGGCCTGCTGCGCCTCCCTGCGGCTTTTTAAATTCATTGTCATCTGATCCATATTTTCGATAGCATCCGACATCGGACGCAGATCATCATCCGAAAGCGGCTGCAGGGAATCACTTAAAATATCATTAATCACAGAAGGTTTAAAATCTTTTGACAATTTCGGTGTACGCAGCTGAATCAGCAGATCAATCATCTCTTTGTATTCCTCTACCGTATCAAATCCAAAGATCTGACGGTTTACGTATTCCATATAATCTGCCTGACGGTCAAACACCTGTCCCCCTGCTGCAATGCGGTTTTCCAATTCTTTTTTGGAAAGTGTCACCTTCTCATTGGTTTCTTTGTACAAAAAGAAATCGGCACCCACTCGTCTTCCATCCGTCAGTGAAAAATACCATTTATCCAATGGCTTTCCACGCCGTGCCCGGATTCCCATACCAATCGTCAGATAGTTTTCCGTCTCTTTTCGCTTAAACTCCAGATACAGATAGCCGGTTCGTTCTTCCCGTCCATCATCCTCTTCCAGCAGATAACTGCTCATCTTCCGGTCTCTCGAACCAAACGGATCCAGACGTTCCGGACTCATATTTCCGTCCAACAAAAGCGGAACCACACTCTGCATCGTTACGGATTTACCGGATCCATTGGATCCTCTCAGCAGCATCCGCCCCTTTACAAATGGAAATTCCTGCTCGTCATAATACCAGAAATTAATTAGTCCGATCTTACTGGCCTGCCATCTACTACTCATTTTCTCTTCCTCCCGCAAAATCTTTCGGATACGTTCCCTGCAGCTTCCCGGCTGCCGGATATATTTCCACCTGATGTGATGCTTTGTCCCATTTGATAAACATCCACAATTCCATGGCAGCCATCACCGTGCTGAGGAATTCGCTGTCCGGCATTTCCCTGTAATTCTTGGAAAATCCCTGTCCATACTTCTGTCGGACACTCCGTATCATCTGTTCAAACGATACCGTATCCACAATACCAATCTCATTCTTTTGTATGTTCCATTCTTTTTGTTCGATACGTTTTCTGATTTCAGCCAGACACAAAAGAATAATATCGGAAAGCACATTATTTCCAGGAAACGTATTTCCCATCCGGCAGTCATCCTGAAGCATCACATAGGCACTGCCTCTATGAATATGTACATGGCAGTCAAAATTCTGCTCAAGATCTTCTGTAAGGCGGTGTCCATAATATTTCAAATACTCAAAATCTTCTTCTGATCCATCCCGGCGATACATTCCCGGTGCAAATAGCAAACGCTTATACACCCGATGTCTTCTGGCAATTCCCCGGTCCTCATCCATTGCAAACCAGTCACTCTCTAAAAAATCTTTTGGACTTCCATAATCGGTAATGTCCTTTGAAAAATTACGCATAAAATAACGGGATGCTCCAGTATTTTCATACAGCACTTCTCCGGCTGCATCTTCCATAAAAGCATCATCCGCTCCATCCGTAATGCTGACAATTCCCTGTGTCACTGCATAACGTAATACCTTAATCAGCCGCCTCCGGCTTGTATATACGGTCCAGTCTATGGACTCTCCCGGCATATTTGCAGAAATGTACTCGGTAAGCTGCGATAAAATAAATTGTTCCTGCGTGTCTTTTTCTTCCAGAAACATAAGCAAAATACAGAGAAACGCATACTCTTCTTTGGAAGAAAAATCTAAAATTCCCATAAAATTCTCTGGAATTACCGGAATCTTTTCCATCTTCACCATCAATGCATTTTCTGTCACCTGACATCCCAGCTTATCCGATGCATATTTGCGAATATCACCAATTGCATCTCTCAACTGATAATACAATTCTTTGTTTTCCGATTTCAGTACCCATCGTTGATTCAATAATACCTCCAGTTCCTTCATCATCCTTCCTCCTGAAATACAATCGCAAGTTTTGGCATGGTAAAACTGCCATCCTCGCAATGCACGACACAGCGTTCTTCTTTCCTGCTCATATCAAGCGTATAGTACCTTCCCTCTTCCGTTCTTGCAGCACCTGCCGGATTTTCCATTGCATCTGAAATCCACTTCAACAGGATTTCCCGCACATGCGGCTCAAGAACCGGCAGCGTAGAAAAGTCTATTTTCCCATCCGACTCCAATTCCCGGAGTTTGCGCATATCTTCTTTTTGCTTTTTAATCATCTGCTGTCTTGTTCTTTGCTTTTCTTCTGCTGCTTCCCGGATAGCACTGCGGCTGGACTTCTCCCTATAAGTTCTCACACGCGGTTTCAATGTTACTTCAAATGGACGTTCTTCATAAACACTCTGATTCATACTGTCCGTCTCGCGGACCAGATCTCCCTTTAGATGATATGGTTTCTCCAATCCAAAAACCATGGCAGACATCCGGTGTGCCTGCTGTACATCCTCACACTTTAAAAACAGTTCTGCTACTTTACGGTATTCTTCTCTTCGATTGGCTCCAAACGCATTTTTCTCACTGAGCTGTGCCGCATACCTTGTGATTCTCCGGATAATTTCATTGGTTGCATCAAAAAGTTTACCAGCCTCATTTTCTTCTCCATTAGAAGAAACAAACCATTCATAAATACTCTGAAACCGTCCCTTTGTTTTTTCTTCCAGCAGCTCCCGTGAAACTTCCACATCCATGCGTGGAATCAACATTTCATACTGCACGATTTTTTCAAACACCTGCTGCTTATTTCTGTCTTCTAACGTGCGCAAATCTTCCTCAATTACACCAACATTGCGCTGTAATCCTTTGATAAAATTGCGCAGATACTCGACCAGTCGATCCTTAAACACCAGAAACTCTTTTGTGTGCATCATTTCTTCTGCTTTCACACTGTTCAAATCACGGATATAATCCTGATAATTCTGGTTCAGACGCACAAAATCATTGTTCAGATCATTCCACCAGGTATAAACTTTGTTTAAATCTTCATCCACCATCTGTGGAAAACGCGAAATGTTAATTCGAATCCGCTCCAAAAGTGTCGGCTCCAAAGATGCGCCTTCAATAAAAAGATTCTCTAAACGCAGCACCAGACGTTCAATCTCCACACTGTACTCCGACATCTGATACCGGAATTTTTTATTCTTAAATTCTTCAATCGATGATACTTTACGCGTATCCTGTATCGTATTCAGATTTTTCCATTCCACAAGCATTGCCAGATCCTGTTGGCACTGTTCCAGCTTATACTCCGCAAAAAACGGATCCTGTACCATCTGGGCATATACTTCCTCCTGGTACAGCCAATAACGGAGTTTTTCATAATTTTCAAAAAAAATGCGCATAATGCAGCGATACCGGCTGACATTATCCGCATTCAGATATTTTGCTTCTGTAAGTGCCTTGGTTAGCTTATCTGTTACCTGCACAACATTCTCCTTAGTGTCTTATCTACAATCCATTTTAATTTCTGCTACATGATCAAAGTATACCATAATTTATCCTCTTATGCTACCCAGATAACTCTTTTCTTCTATCTGTATTATTTTAATCTGAATAAACTCCACGCCGGCATCTCTGCCGGCGTTATTACCCTCTTCCGCTTTTTTTTCATCAACTCATAATATGTACCAGATAAATTCCAAATGCACAAATCGAAATATTTGTAGCTATTTTTCCAGATATAAATTTCATTCTGGAAATCAAAAGAAAAATCGAAAGGTCTGCCAAAATCAACGGTGCTGCATTACACCATACATTGTAATCTACTCCGTGCTTGCGACGAACATTGAAATTTCTCTCCACTATCTCAAACATGCGGCCGGGATTCTGTACTTTCATCCAAAACAACCAGAAAGTTCTTCATGCGCAGGGATTCCAGCAGGCACATCTGTTTTTGGCTTTTTGAGTTCAAAATATCGGATATTTGACAACAACTGAGCTATCGAACATAACTTCGAACAACTGGTTTAATGGCATTGCCAATGGTACAAAAAATATCATTTTAGGGCTTGACTTTTAATAGTTAGTCTCTTTATCTAGTCAAATATCCTTATAATATCCTGATACCGATTAACCACACGATAAATCTCTACATACTCTTTTCCAATTTTGTAGATAATCACATAATCTTCCCATATCGCATATTTGTAATCTGTCCGAAAGCTGACCCGTTTGGAAAGATCCGCCCCCATTCCCGGAAACATCTGAAGATTTTCAAATTTTCCGTAAATTTCCTTTATTGTCTTTGCAGCATATTCTTCATTATCCTCAGCAATGTAATCCCGAATATTTTTCAAATCCTTTGCAACAATCGGATTGATCCGCAGTTTTAACATCTTATTCCCCCATAAGTGCTTTCAGTTCTTCCAGATCCAGCCAGCCTTCTCCGTCTTTTACTGCTTCTTCAGCTTCCTGCAACTTCAGCAGAAGCTTTTTTTCTGCACGATCACGCTCATAATCTTCAATATCCATGACTACGAAACGTCCTCTGCCATTCTTGGTCAGATATACCGGTTCTCCTTTATGACAGTTTTTCAGGACTTCATTATAATTTCTCAAATCAGATACTGGTAAAATATTTGCCATATCCTTTCAGCTCCTTCCTTTGATCTTAAATTGTTTCTGCCACTTCCATTATACATAAAAAGTTGTAAAATTCAACGTAAATTTTTACAGCTTATTTTCCTTTGACGCATAACAAAATCACATTCTTTTCTATATTATATCTATTGTTTCCATTTTCCACAACTAAATTTTCCAAGCCATTCTATCTCCGGCAAACATTTTCATCATTTTTTGCATATTTTTCATTTTCAAATTTCCAGTATCAGATATTTTTCCGTACCTTGGTTCTCTTTTTGTGTCCCGTTTATGATCGCTTTCTCGTCAACTATACCCCAACATATTTATTTTGCTATTATATTGTAGAACAACACCGTCGGAAACCCAAAATTTACCGCATTTAATAGACTTACTTTATTTATGCCATATCACATATACAACACCTTATGTCCGTATTTATCACCATAATCTGCTGTTATAAATGCACCACTGCCTTTTCCAGCACCAATAACAACGATTTCATCCGACCATGCACTTATAAGACAATTGCGCTGCGGAAATCGGTATCTTGCTGGTATAGTTCCCGGTGGATATTCCGATAATAATAACCCCTTATTTTGTATTTTCTGCATCAACTTATCGTGTTTACTTGGATAACAAATGTCAAGGCCATTGCCAACAATTGCTACTGTATAACCATCATTATTGATTGCAACAGTATGTGCATAGGAATCTACTCCTTTTGCCATACCACTTATAATACTGTACCCTTTTGAGACATACTGACTTGTAATCTTAATTACCTGTTATAGGAATAGAACTTCTTGACCACATCATTATTGGAAGAAAAGAAAATGGTGACAGTTACGGATATGCCTATTACAGCATGAAGGAGCAGGGGCTTTTAACAACTGTATAAAAGTGATAAACAGGGAACTTACTGTTAAAGTAAAAAATAAGAGACTTGATTTCTCAAGCCTCTTATTGTATAATCATCTCAGAAAGGTTATCGGATGCGTTATCCGATTGCCCTCAGTAATTTAAATGTATTTAAGAAATAGCATCCAACTTTCTCAGGGCGGGATGCTATTTCTTTTTGTTATGATTATCTATGTAAGATAGTGCCGCAAAAATTACCAGCAACAAAGTTAAAACTTCCATTGTGTTCATGGGCATCACCCTCTTTCGTAAAACTAGAGGGCATCAAAAGAACGCATCCGCTTCTTTCTATGAAGTTATACAAAAAATATTCTAGCATAAATCTGTAGAGGTGTCTATTTGAAACTGACAAAATCCCTGTTACATTTTATTAGAAAAAGAAATACTTTGCATATATGAAGGAAAGAGAATATTTTTCTTTGGATTATATTTGTAATTAAGAGTAGGTGGTTAGCTTACTCGATTCACATATTTCGTGGAAAATTTCCACCATATACGAGCAATTTGGTAAATAGTCAAGAAGTATTTTGGTAAGCGCATAGTTTTAGGGCGTACCCTATAAATGGACGGTGTGAAATTTTTTCTGTAAATTTAGATCTTCTATGATAATTGATGCGGCTTGACAGCGGTTTCTGCTGTTAAACCGTTGTTTATTTAATAGCAAAAATAAGCTGGTATGTCAAGAGCGCCCAGAAAATCTGGGCGTATATTTACTCTTGATATTCCAGCTTTTGTTGCTATATCAGCATCCGGTCAGGGTACATGATTTCCAGCTCGCCACGAACTTTTCCCCAGTTCCTGATTGGCATTGTCCACTTTTTTGCGATCTCGAAAGTTCCCAGATATAGGGCTTTCATAAGTGCCTGAGAGCTTGGAAATACACTGCGTTGCTTATTCAATCTACGATAGCAGGAATTCAGCGATTCTATGGCATTTGTAGTGTAAAATGCGGTACGAACCTCCTTGGAAAACTTGAAGATTGGGGATATCGCATCCCAGTTTTCGTGCCAGCGATTCATCGCACTTGGATACTGGGCAGACCATTTTTCTGTTACAGACTCTAACTGCTTTCTTGCGGTTTCTTCATCTGCAGCGGTATAGATTGTCTTTAAATCTTTTGCAAATGCTTTCATATCCTTGTTTGCAACGTATTTAAGCGTGTTTCTCACCATATGTACAATACAACGTTGCTGCTCCGTTTTTGGAAATGCCGTAGAGATTGCATCCTTGATACCGGTCAAACCATCAGAGCAGAGAATGAGAATGTCCTGAACTCCACGATTCTTTAAGCTGTTCAGGACAGACAGCCAGTATTTACTGCTTTCATTTTCGCCCACAACAATGCTTAGGACTTCTTTCATGCCATCTTCATTCATACCAAGCACGACATCTTCTACTATTCCTATAATCGAATGCTCTTTCTAATAGCATAATCTTACTTTCCGTTTTGTTTTTTCAACTCACAATTAATAATTTGTCGTTTAACTTGAAGTTTCATTAAATTATTTTGTGTATAATTTCCCTGACAATAGGGTAACAAGTCATTTAAACGTTTTATACAGCTATCATAATCACCTAAGAAATAATCTTGCAGTGCAATAGTATATTCTAACTCCACAAGAATAAATTCTGATTTTTGAAACTTTCTCATGCCTTCTTCAAGAGCATCCTTTAAGCACGCTTTAGCTTCACTGTGCTTTTTATTAATAGATAGTGCTATTCCCTTTTCAAGCTTGCATCTTAAAGCAAATCTGTCTGAACCTTCTTCATAAGTATTAGATGTAACTTCCAAGTCCTCAAAAATCTTGATTGCCCTTTCCGCTTTACCTATTTCTGAATATGCAATCGCTAAGGTAAACCTTACCTCATCAATATATTGATTTCTTCCGTTGTTAATCCTCAATAGAGTTTCATAAGAATTCTCTAATAAATCAATTGTAACTTTCCACATTCTTAATTCCGCAGTAATCTTTGAAATTATCAAGTCCGTTTCAAGCCGATTTCTACTCTCCTTTGGCAAAAGCCTGTGCGATTCATTAATCGTTTCTTGAACATACTCTATCATCAGACAATACACCTTTTCATCGTCAATATTTAAATCATAAAATTCTTTATAGAGTTCCGCTTGAGCTAATAATGATTTCACGTAATCTTCTGGATCCTCATCTATATGTTTTTTCCTGAATAAAATAATTTCTTTCAACAGCTTAATAGCGTTGTCATATTCTTTCAAATTTCTGTACGATACCACTAAATTTTGCATTTTATTATAAGACACAATCTCATCATAAGTAGGTTCCTCACATAATTTTTTTCTAATATTAAAAGCACTCATTACTTTATTCTGTGCATCTAGCGCTTGCGCTTTTAATTCACAAAATTGAGAGAGAATCATTTGTACACCAATGTTTTTACTCTTCTTTGAAGTTTTGCAAATTCTAATCATATGATTTGACTCACTTTGAGCATTGTGATAACGTTTCAGTTTTAATAAATTAGAAATATGTATCGTTGATAAGATTACATTAACACAGGAATCCTCAAACTCGCCCTTGGTATACTCACAAATAATTTGATAGCACTTCTCGAATCCATTTATATTAGTACTAATTGATAGGTCCTTAAGTATATTCAAATCATCCTGCAACCACCATTTATCAAAATCGATGTCCGAATGCATGCTTCTTATTTTACAAGCAATGTATTTAGTATATAACCAAGTAAATTTATCATGTGGAATATAATTCCATATTAAGTTGGTCATCTCTTCCAAAACATTCTCTTTGCAGTAACTAAATATCTGCTCTGTAATTACTTGATGTAAAACAAATCTTTTATCTGATTGTTGAATATATGACTTTTTGAGCAAAACATTGTATGCATCCCAAAAGTCTTGCACACTACAGTTTTCTGAAATATAATGGATAAAATTATTATCCCATTCACCTACACAAGAAAGCATACATAAAACTTTTGTTTGACTTTCTGTCAAATACTCGAGATATGTATTAATCAGATTTTTTTGTTTTCCTTCAAATTTAGAAATATCTAGTTCCTCACCTCTAATTTTTATCTTTTGGTATAGTTCATAGCAAATACTTAGATATAACGGAATCCCTGCAGTTAGTTCATATAATTCCTTTTCAAGCGATTCAACATGCATATCATTTTGAGAGAAAAAATATTTCATCAATTTTGAGTCAAATGGAAGCAGAGGAACATTAAATATACTATCTTCCCAACACTCTTCTGACCATTCAAGCTTTTCTCTACTGCTAAAAACCCAAATAACATTTGGAATTTTACTAATTATTTTTTCTTTAAGCCAATCAATTGACATGTCAAAATCATCAATTCCAGTTAGAGGCTTTCTAAGCGCCTCAAGTTTGTCTAAAAAAAAGAGGCACGGATAAAAAGATTTGTTATTTTCTAAATTCCATTTAAAATCTTTTGAAAAATAATCTGGCATTCTGTTTTCTAATTCGTCTGGCAAAAGTGCATCCAATGATCCAACGTCATCTTCCTTATTTTTCAAATAAATTCGCACCGATTTTATCAACTTGTCGGATACTCGAGCAAGTGCTCCTATGACTGTTGTAATTGGATTAATAGCTGACAAATCAAGTAATGCACTAATTATTGTACTTTTTTCCTCTAATGTTTTAATATCCTCTTTGTTGCAAGACATTGAATTATATCTACTAAGCTGAAAAAGTGCAGTTTCATATAGCGGAAATTCATATCCATATTCTTTTAATAAAACAACTAGTCTATTCATTATGCTTATTGGCGTATCCTGCTGGCTTAAAGAAATATATACTGCAGGTATTCTTTCTTTTGTATCCGATGCCACGTAGGCAATTTTTTCAGTATAAATTTTCCACAATACTTTACTTTTACCAACTCCCCCCATTCCCCAGTAGTTAAATATAGTTACAGGCCAATCGTTTGTAACTTCACATAATTCTTTATATTTATCCCAGAATTCTTTTCTTTCATCCTCACGATCCACAAAAACGGAATCTTTTATATTATCATCTCTTGTATCTAATTTAATTTTCATCTTTATTCCCCCACTAATTCAATAACCCTAAAATATTGATTATCTTCGACAATTTCAATACAATCAGCTCTTATACCAAAAGCTGGATACATTGTATTCATGGTGTCAGGTACCTTCTATATTTTACCATTTTAAACCAATCATTTCCACAGATAACTGCTAATCAGCGCAGACTTAATTGAAGCAACATAAATACCTACATCAGTTGAATGCAAAATCTCAATCCTATTCTATATAACCCCTTATCTCAGACAACATAGTCCTCAAAAAGATTCATATATTATGCAATTCTGTCATGGTTGCTCCATAAATTACTGATATTCAAAGTCTCATTCTTTGAAATTTCCGTTTCCGTTGGCATTTTTGCAAAAATCATATCTGCATCCGATTGTTCGTCCAATGTTTTCAGCTTGCGCATCCAGTAATTCATTGTAGAGACTGGAACGTGATGTTCCTGACACCATGTTTTGCAAGTCTGCCCACTTGAATGAAATTCATGGATTCGTTCAGACTGCAAATTCTGCTCGAACGGTACGCTCATTCTGAAATCGGCGGTACATTCATTCTGATTTAGCGGTATGCGTTTTCTACTCAAATCGGTACGTTTTTCCTTTATTATTGTGATGTAACTATTATTTATCACAGTGCAAAGGAGGAACTATTATGCACAACTACAATACTATTCTTGGAGTCATAGAACTTCGACTCAGTAAAGTCAGTTATGACACCGTACAAAAACGTTACCGGATCGGACGGAGCGGGATCGCATTGATTATGAACCGCTACAATGATTCAGGATTATCACTGGATGATCTTCGGCAGATGCCAGCCTCAAAGGTGGTTGATCTCATCTATCCAAAAGAAAACCTTCGACATAAGGATATTCCACTGCCTGATTTTGAAAAAATACATGAGCAGATGATCCAAATGGGAAAACATGCTGACTTGAGTTTTCTATGGATTGATTATAAAAAAGAGCATCCCAACGGTTACCAGCTCGCTCAGTTTTATAAGCTGTATCGTGATTTTATGGTAGATGCTTATGGTACTTCAAAAACATCTATGCCTGTGGAACGGATCCCTGGTGAAAAGATGTATATTGACTGGGTAGGCGACCAGCCGGAACTGCTATTGGACACAACAACTGGCGAACTTCGGAAAGTTCACATTTTTACAACTACACTTGGTTTTAGCAGCCTTGTTTATGCAGAGATCTTTCCGGATGAAAAACTTCCACATTTTATTACCGGTACAGTACATGCACTGTCTTATTATGGGGCAGTTCCTAAATATCTTGTCCCGGACAATCTAAGAACAGCTGTTACCAGGCATAGTAAAGATGAACTTGTGCTGCAGTCAGCTTTTTCAGATCTGGAAACTTTTTATGATACGATCGTTCTGCCGCCGCCACCAAGGAAACCGAAAGGCAAACCAACAGTTGAAAATCATGTGCGTTTCTTGGAGACGCATCTGGTAGAAGAGTTAAAGAAAGATACTTATATCTCTCTGGAAGCTCTGAATGCTGCGGTCAAAAAGATCGTAGCGGACATCAACCAGCGTCCTTTCCAGAAAAAATCTGACATTCGGAAATCCCGCATGAATGGATTTGAAAAGTACGACAAACCGCGTATGAACCAGCTTCCAGGCGAAAGTTATACACTTTGTGATTATAAATACTTTCTTAAAGTTCCAGATAATTACCACCTTGAGTATGATGCCCACTACTATTCTGTATTGTATACCTATAAAGGGAAGCCTGCAATTCTTAAGGCTACAATGACGGAGATACGGATCTGTGATGAGTATAACCGGCTGATCTGCCGCCATCCAAGATCTTACCGTGATTTTCCTCTTTACATTACAGATGACAGTCATATGCCTCCGGAACATCTGTATTACAAAGAAGTAAATGCACATGACGGAGCTTATTACAGACGGTGGGCATCTGTCTATGGAGAATCCATGGTAACTCTTATTGACAGGATACTCCGAAGTTCAAAACATGAGGAACAGGCATACAACAGCTGTGCCGGTGTACTCCATTCCTGTAAGGATGTTCCTCACAGGCTGATCCAGGAGGCTGCCGAAAAATGCGTGGAAACCAATGCCTGCAAGTATTCTTATTTTAAGAAAGTACTTGGCATGGTCCAGAATAATCATTCCAGCAGCGGTATAAACAATGGAGCCGGAAAACTTCCTTCCCATACAAACATCCGTGGAAAGGAGGCATACAAATGAGCTCATCCCATGGCATTACATTAACCTGAATCCGTGAAGTTCACGGATTTATAAAGTTGATTCCATAAAAAGCAAATCAACTCAAAAGTCTTTGTGCAGTTAACGAGTTACATTATCATTGAACAAATCATGGATAACTCAATACGTTCGATTATCCATGCGATTATCTGTAAAAACAGCATACTACCCCTTTGTTTGTTGCTACCGCGACTTGTATGTGGATGTATTACAGACTGAACTGGGCAAATGCTGTATATATTTCAGCGAAAGTGTGCCTCCAGACATTGCTTTGCCCTAATCCCATGATCAGTTGTCTGGCATGTTCTGTGACATGACTTGCCATCAGGATCATGTCGCTGATTACAGTACGCAGTCTGCGGCGATGGACTTTATGGCGGGTTTTTCTCCTACCGATGGTTTCCTGCCCGATCATCCGGAGTATGTTGTACGCCAAAATGGTAAGTTCGAGTACCAATTCATTGGTGTCAAACTTCCCAGACGGGAGGCGTTCTACATCCATATCCGTCTTGATTTCACTGTGGAACTGTTCACACTCACCATGTGCATGGTAATTCTGGATGACTTCAGAATCTTCCATCCCTGTGTTAGTCCACCAGGTATTTACTTCCAGGTCGGCTGGAAGCAGAAATTGCCCGTATTTATCAATGGTACGTTCTATGATTTCATAGCCAGTGCGGATGGTAACTGTTTTATCATTTCCTTCCGTCGTGCGATAAGTGACCTCTTTCCAGTCACTACCCACATAAACGGTTTTTCCGTCACGTGGAGCTGTGATATTCTGCGAATTGGCTTTTGCCATCTCGTACCATGCTTCCTTGCTTTCACGGCGAAGATTACGTTTGATAATGAAGTAACAGCCGCTTTCAAGCAGGATTCCGATGTTCTCAGCAGCATCATTTCCAGAATCCAGGCAGATAAGGAGCGGTTCATTCGTGACCTGACGGCACAGTCTGATTGTCTCACGCAGGAAATCGGGTGTGTCACATTGACAATGCTGTTTTCCTTCGCGAAGTTGGGCATTGATCAGATAACCTTCTGTTCCGATATATGCCATGATTGGAGCGTATCCATCATACCCTTTGTATGTACGGGATACCCCTTCTTTTCTGGTCTTGGAATTATCAAACGGAGTGACATCAATGTCAACCGGAACAAAACCGTTAGGCAGTTTGGAGGGAACGATGCCATTCATACGTAAAAGTTCTACGTTTTCCTCCAAAATGTGTTCCCGGAGGGAAGAACCAATGTCATCCATCCTTTGGCGGAGAGTTTCTTCCGACGGAATGTTGTAGGAAATCCCGAGCGCAGTTTTATAAAAATCCCAGTCATCGTCCATTTCGTGAACAGCCTGGAATTCCGGCTTGCCCATGCACAACATACCAATATAAGTGAGGAGAATATCGCCATTTTTAATCTGATGCTGTGATCGGTTAGGTGTTACATCCATTCGATTGCAGTGCTTAACAAAATCGCTTTTTCCAAGGATAGCCCCTACAACAGCCAGGCCGCTCGCGGGAATGATTCGTTCATTGGTAAATTCGATTTTAATATTTTTCATGGCGTGATCTCCTTTGAATGTAAATTTCTAAGAAGATTATACCAGAAAAATCTTCACCAAGCAGGTGAATTTATAAAACGATAAAATTTTAATAAATCCATCGTAAAATCAAGCAATTTACCTGTTATGGTGCAATGAACTTCACGGATTCAGGTTAACTAAAAAACAAACACCAAAAATCAGAATTGGCATTAAAATTATTACCCCATAAAGAATATTGTTACACAATATTTTCAATTCTTGCAAATATGGATTATCTTCACTCAAATAATTATTCAACTTATCTAATTGTTTTTTTCGGCTTTCATTTACAGTTAACTTATTTTTCTCTATATCTTCTTTATAATAATACCATCTTATATTGTATTCTTTACATCGTTGCTTAAGTGTGTTAAAAAAGTCCACTTCTGCTCGATACTCCATTCTGTCAATTATCTTATTGTATTCGTCAGTTTTTGCTGAAAGATTCTCGTCCGTGAGTTCTCTTTTCAATGATTTAATAGCATTCAGGGTTGCTTCTGTTACTTTTATTCTTTCAGAATATTTTGAATTTCCATTTATAATGGAAAATACTAGAATTACAATAGAAATAATTATACTAAAATATTCAGACAACTCACTATTGTAATATTTTGGAAAATATATAACAGTTAATGCGTAAATAATCAAAACAATACTATAATAAATAAGCACAAAGTTTGAAAATTTCGAAATTCTATCAAGCCTTTTTAGCATATTAGCCTGATTGCATTGTGTCATGTCCATAATTTCATACATTTTATCTTTTGTATATTGTTCCATAATTATCCTTTTAGACGTTTCTATAAATTTTCAACTACATTTTATTTACATAATACTCCTGTTCATATCGTTTATCAAGCGATTTTCACGCAAATTACAATTCGCATTTCAATTCCTCAAAAACATAATATTAAGAAAAAGATATATCAAACAAGCCGGCGCACCAGCGCCGGCTCCCCTTACCATCTCACTATTCTATTCCATTCTACTCCACCGCAAGCCCTTCCTCCCGGATCACCTGCACCATCTCATCCACATACTTCGCACACAACTCATCACTCTGTGCCTCAACCATCACACGAATCACCGGCTCCGTACCGCTCTCACGCAGAAGAATTCTTCCATCCTCGCCCAAAGCAGCGCTGATCCGATCCTTTTCCGCCTGCACACGCGTATTGCCGGTAACCGCAGCCTTGTCCTCAACCTTCACATTCTTCAAAAGCTGTGGGTACATCTGCATCCCCTTGCACAGCGTGCCGAGACTCTGCTTCTTCTCCAGGATCACCTCCATCAGCATCAATGCCGTAAGGATTCCATCTCCGGTCGTCACATGCTTACTGAAAATGATATGCCCGGACTGCTCTCCGCCGAGCACATATCCGTTGGCAACCATCGCCTCATTGACATACTTATCGCCAACCGTGGTCACACATACCTCGATGCCCTCCCGCTTCATCGCTTTGAACAATCCCATGTTGGACATGATCGTGGCAACCACCGTATTATTCTGCTGACGGCCACGTTCCTTCAGATACTTCCCACAGACATACAGGATATAATCCCCATGCACTTCCATACCGTTCTCATCCACGGCAATACACCGATCCGCATCCCATATTGATGTTGGTACCGTCCGGCTCATTGCCAACCACATATGTTTTGATACCAAGCGCATCAAACACACTCTTTGCAATATTAAACGTACTTCCGTTGGAACAATCCAGCCCCACGCGCATCCCATCGTAAGATCTGGTAGCCAGATAAATCACGGACTACATATGCCACACTTGGCGTAGTGGTAACATGCAGCAAAAATGCATCTGCTCCGGATACCATAATATCGGCAAACAGTACCCCATTTAAAAAGTTTATATTTTTTTAATGGGGTCAGACCCCTTTTATTGACCCCTTTTATTCATCTCGTTCATCATCCTCTGGATCTTTTCTGCACCATCCATATCCTTTAAGGTCATGGTCTCTATGTCCTCTTTGCAATAACCATAATTCTCATGCAGAGAAAGCTGTCCTCCAAAGGCGTAATTCCCATTGTGTTTACACCATGTTACTGTCTCACAGAGCATCATGACTTCCACACAGGCATTCTTATTTCTCTTTTTAATGAGACATCCCCTTTTACCCACCGGGTTATTTCCGTAATGCTTGCATTGGTACAAGTTCAATTTTCAATTGCATTCCTATATCGTAAGCAAGACTTTTCAGAAGTTTTAAAGATGAATTTCTGGTTTCATTATCAAGTTTGCTTATATTTGCCTGATCAATGCCTGTACGTTTTGCAAATTCTTTCTGTGTTAAATTCCGTTTAATGTGAGTATCAATCCACAATCCACAGTACGAATAACATCCTTTTCTGGCTGAATATATATATATCATATCATCCCATTCCTTTTTAAATTTAGGATCTTTTAATTGTTCCTATAATAATATCATATACAAACAACGAAAATTTATCTTCTGGCTACACACCAACGGGTTTTGGTGCTTACTAAAATATACTTACCAAATACCGTCTCATTTTTTCTTTCTGAACATAATTAATACTATAACTACAAATTTTGCTTTCCTTTTCAAGCATCTCTATATATTCTTCCACACTCATATTGCTTGATACAAAAGCAGTTTTTATAGTCGCTATAATATCTGTTCTTCTAATAATATCTAAAGGTAAATCCTGCAGCTTGAGTAACAAATATTCCCCAATATCTTTACTTCCTAACAAATAATTTTGTTTCTGTTCGACATTATCAATAAAAGTTTTACATTCTATATCTGTAATTAGCAAATTTCTAAGTGTAATATTGAGATTCTCTGGTAATTCAGTCATTTTACTAAATGTATTGTATCTCATGAAAATGACCCATTTCATTACTTGATCATTTTTCATTAGTTCAATATGCTTTGATAGTTCATTTACAATTGCAATCTGTATATCTGCATCATAGTTTCCATTATAAAGCGTATATACATAATTGTTCTCATCAATAATACATACTTTTATTATCCAAACATAAAACAAATTTAACTTTTGATCCAAATTAATCTGGTTCAGCAAATTGTTACTCATACATGTATGTATATACTTATTTAATTTAATATACATTTCTTCATAAAAGCGATGACCTATATTTGATGCTTTTAATCTTTGCACCACCTCCTCTGAATATGCGTCCATACTTCCATGCTTTTCCCATAAAGTTTTCATTGTGTTCAAATTAATATATTTCCAATCTGTTCTAAATCTATAAATTGAATAATACATAATAATATACACAAACAAATATGTAGCATTTTTTTCTTCTAATTTAGCTAACATAGCCCTATCATCAATTTTACTGTTATACACTACCCAGTCTCTTATTTGGTCAGAGTAAAACCTATTAACCTTATTGTCGTCTATAATTTCTCCAAAAACGTTTAAAAATTCTTCTGTTTCCTTTTTCCCCATATATACATTCTTTATGGCATTTGACATTATTGAATACAAAGTATTTTCACAATACTTTTGGTATAAACCACTTTCAGATTTTCCAAATTGATATAATTTATTTGCTCTTAAGCGCTTTACACTATTCGGTAACTTATTAAATATAACCTCTGATATTTTGATCCATTCACTTGCATCAAATACCTTATTATTTTCGAGATTTGAAATTCTATGATACGCATCACAATTTATTTGCTCGATTCCATCTTTTTTAGCATATTTCAAATTCAACTCCATTAATTTCATACAAAAATCCAAAAGACTTACTGCATTATTTTCATCAATGCTAACATAGTCTCCCCTTACAACTGCTCTTAATAAAGCCATTTCTAATTCCGAATTATATCGCCAGGGAATTTGATTTCTTGGTATACATCGATTAGTTCCTTTTTTATCAATTTCATATTCCTTTTTTATGGTATAGTTTAAAATAATTTGGCTCATTAACTCATTATATCTTCCCTGCAATTTAGGATCATCATCTATTCTTACTGCTTTAGCTAAATTATCAAAATCTTGTTCCAATAACTTTACCGGTAATTGCTTTATACATTGCTTCATTGTTTTTTTTAGGAATGCATGTTCAATGTCCTCCATTAATTCATTGTTCTTTTGTACATTCAACGGCATCTTCAATTTAAATACTAATTTTGTACATTCAAAAAATAATATAACAAAAATCAAGAAATAGAAAATAACAAAACTAAACCACAAAAAATTAAGGACTTTAACCACTTTATCTAGACACCAATTTCCAAATACTTCTAAAAAAGGTTTGTACAAAATCTCCAACATCAATATTATTCCAAATAACTTTTGTGATATGATTTTTTTATACGCTTTTAATTCCTTTTTATTTACATACTCTGTTATGTTTTCTCCTAAATAGCTTGTTATTGCATTCTCTGGTTCTTGATATGACACAACAAATTGATAAAAAGTCAACATAATACCATAAACCGTAATTTGGCCTATTAAAATAGTAAAATAAGTTCCCTTGTCCAAAACCAATTGATTATTAAATACTCCATACGCTATTTTATATAACAATTTATAACACCAATCCATTTTTATTCTTTCCTTTCTTCATGAAAACACAAACAGCTATTATATAACAACATATACACTTTATTTTTCGTGAATACGTCCCCTCTCAACCTCAAGTACCTTATCATAGTATAACTTTCCCGTAAATCATACTGTAACATTGCTGCCAGATTAACTTGTACCTGTTCATTCCCAGTCCAAATCACCAACATCTCTTTCTTCTCCCTCAGCTTATAAATATTTTCTGATAGAATCGAATCATATTTCTCTTTTGCTTTTTCCTTCTAAACAATTTTCCAATACTCTCCGCTTCCTTTTTTCTGTTCTTTTATATCTTCTGAAGAATAAGTTTCTGCATCTATTTCATTACAATGCATCGTAATTATTTTATTATCTATTTTTTCTGTGGAATATTGCAATTTGGCTTTAAGTAAATCATTTTCCTTCTTTTTATACCAATCAGTATATTGCTTATCCGACATACCATCAATTTCATCTTTTTTATTATCACTTCATTTCTCCAAGAACAACGGATCTTCCAGAGAACTGATGGCACTACTTCTTACTCCAATACGCCTTTAACATTATCCTACATTTGTCATAACCATTTTGAACTTTACCTCTCCCGATACAACACCGCCGGCCTATGTCCTTCATCCTTCGTTTTTTCTTCGGTCTCTTCTACGAATTCATTCATCTTTTTTCGAAATGCCGGAGTTAGAATACTCCTATCCAAAATCACTTCATAAATCTGCTGTAGCTGCTTTAAAGTAAACCGTTCCGGTAACAACCGAAATGCAATACCGCTTTCCTGAACCCACTTGCGAAGTTGAAATACCGCATTTGCAATAATTTCCGCATGATCAAATGCCATTCCATGATTTTCCATGAGATGAAGTTTCAAAACAGGAGACCATCTTTCCTGTTTCTGTATAATCTTTGCTGTTAAAATTGTATTTTTCCTAGTTAATATCAGATTCCAGATACTGTCCGCTTCCTCTTTTAGTGATACCGTAAACCACTCAGCCTCCGCTGCATCATCTCCGGCCCGCACTTTGTACTCCGCTGCATTTAACAATGCCATATATGATACCGAAATTACTCTGGTTCTCGGATCACGCTCCACTGTACTGGTTGTTTTGAGTTGTTCCAAAAAAGTACATGCCACTCCTGTTTCCTCTTCTAATTCACGTTGCGCGGCCTGCTCCGCAGTCTCTGTTTCTTTAACAAATCCTCCCGGCAGAGCATATTGTTCTTTGAACGGGCACTGTCCTCTTTTAACCAGCAATACTTTCAGCGTCTTCTCCGGCAGCTTTCGATAATTATCATTCATCTCATCAAACACGGAAAAAATAACAATATCTGCCGCAACAGACGGCCTAAAAAATTTTGAAGCATCATAATTTTTTAAATACGCAAGATCCTCTTTATTTAATTTATAATACATCACTCATTCTTCCTTTCTATCAAATCGCAAATACCGGCCTCAACTGTGGTTTTCTTACAAAAGGCAGTTACGAATTTGCTACATTTCTTAACATACACCAATCTGCTACCGGCGCATCTACAATTGCAATATCTCTCTTCTGCAAATTTTCTTTTGCATATGCTGGTTTTACTCCCTGCTTCCGGCAAAAGATATCTACAGCCTCCGAAGTAACACAGGCAGCCTGCATAATCATTTCTCCTAAAATGTGAATCTTTTCCTGCAGGTAAAACATCTGTGGTCCACCAAGTATCATCTGATGAAACCGCTGGTTTTCAACAGCATCCTGTTTAAATAAAATACTCCCGCTCTCCGTTGCATAATCCTCTCCATCTTTCAGATAAATTCCATATGCCCTCTGTGCCCCCGGTCTTTGAAATTCCTGCATACCTATCGGAACCAGACGCCCGACTGGTTGTATCATTTCATCACTCCACCATATTCTCCCTGTTCCTCTCTGCTTTATCTCAAATTGCCCTGTTACGCTATTTATCTCATGCGTCGCAAAATAACACGCAGCGATCAGATCATTTGTCACATCAAGTATGTTCGTTGGAAAACCATAACGCTGTGCCAACGCAGTAAATTCAATATATTCTTTTTGTTCCTGCTTCCGTTTAATTTCATGATTCCGTTTAATAAGCAAAATAAAATCTTCTGCTTTAATCTGCCAAACCATTCTTTCCTCTTCTTTCGCCCTCTGCAAACTGGATAAACAATGGTCATATACCTCACTCTCTCCACGATAACACACTGATGACATATTTAACGTAAATGCTCCAACCGTTCCATCCCTCATATCCAGAAGCGTAAAATTCTGATGCCGAATCAATCCTCCAATTTTCTGTGGCTGCTGAAGCAGAATATTGCCAGGATCAATAGCACGAACCGCCTCAAAAATATTATTATAAACTATGGTATCTTTCATATACATCTTCTCCTCCCTGCATATATGCCAAAATATCCATTGTCTGTTTTTTCGCATATTTCATAAAAATGTTATCAGCCAGACCATTTTCATTTCTGAAACTTAAAACCATGTGCCAGCACACTTCCGCCATGTCAAGACCAAATACATTTCTGTATTTAATTCCGGCCTTTTCCAAACGATATATACAAAACATGCTATTCTCCCGCTTTGAAAACATTTCAGAAAGTGTTTCTTTCTGGTTATATTTCTTTGCAATCTCCCCCAACTTTAAATTACAACTATATTCTACACACCCATACTGTCCAGCAAACCGGTCATCCAATGCCTTGCGTAACCGATCTTTTAAAACTTCTGCCTGGCTTTCTTTTGTTATTCCATGCACTTCAATTGCATTATAATGAAAAATCAGCTTTCCTTCGCTCTCTTCATCTATAAATTCCAGTCTCGGAATCGGAGTGGTTCCTCCCGGCAATAATTCCATAACAGTTACTGCCACCCAATGATCCAGTGGTAATTGTTCTCTCCAATAAGAAATCCAGCTTTCATATGGTCCAATATTCTGAAAATTTCCTGCAATCAGCCAAGTTTCATCTGTAATTCCATTGCCAGGAATTTCAGAAGCCTCTATACGTTTTGTCAGAGATTTCTCCAGTAATTCCTCCCTCCACTTGCCTTCTATAAGTTCCTGTACTGGAATTTCCACTGCAATGCCACTTAAATCTCCAATTTCCGCAATAATAGGCTGCGACTTATCGGTACGAAAATTCTGTAACCTTGGGTGAAGTCTTGCCGTAATTCGCACTTCCTGCTGCCATACAAACTTTTTCTCCTTTACATAAGGGCCCCATTTTCCATAATCACAAGATAAATCTTTATATATTATTTCTCCAACTTTAACTACATAACCATCCTGATAAACTTGATAATAGTAATCCTTCAATCTTCTATAGAATTCCGCCGGATTTGTAATAACAACTGCTGTATCTCCAAACTGAAAAAATCTGTCATCAATCGCCTTATAAGCCTTCTTTTCTGAATCATATTCCAGCCGGGCCATACTAAAAATACGTGTTTTTATCTCACCGACATCTAAATACCATCTTTGAATCATCGCCTTCTTCGCTTCATCTGGAAATCCATCATAAAAAGGATCTCTATCCTCAGGCGCTAAATTTCTCAATATTCCTTCTCCTACATCCCCTCGAAAATTGTTATTTAATTCTTTCTTATCCGAAAGCGCAGCTTTCTGAAACTCTTCTACCGGTCGCATGAATACATGTCCCTGCATTAATTCGTCTGCCCACTTTTTGTCCATTACCTTAATTGGTAAATACATGTGATTCATTATTTCACCTCCCTGTATTTTGTTGAGAATCTTTTGTTAATATTTATTTGTTATTAACATATTATTACTTACACATGTAATTGTCAAGAAAAAAATTCATTTCATGGAGCCTCCATAAATATTAAAACAAGACAGAAAATCGTTTGTTTTTTTATCTTTTGCTGATTCTTGCTAATCAATCATTATCTTCATTGTGACAATTCAGTCTTTGTTAATTTTACCAATCTACTGATTCGAAACCATGATTATATCATCAATTCATTTGTAACGGTTGAAAAGGCACGGTCCTTGCATATTCCGCAAAAACAGAGCACTCGCTCCGCATGAGCGGAGCGCTGTTCCGCTAGGAACGGATCATTGCCCTGTTGGTTAATAAAGTTACTTGCTTTCTACACGTCTATCGCGACCTGGAAAGTCTAATCGATATGCTTTAGAGGTCATGCGGCTGAGACATGCATCTGCATATGTGTTATCACCAAACAATTGGTAACAGTTCGCTACTGGCATTTGCGAGATGATGACTGTTGATTTTCGGCAATCTCTAGCTTCAATGATTTCAAAGAGATCACGGCACTTGTCAAGATTTAAGTCCATCAATCCAAAATCGTCTATAACAAGAAGATCATAACCGGCCATCTTGTTTGAATACTCATAGTAATTATCTTCACTATGCGCATGGGCGGATTCTTGAAGCAGATAATTCGCACGGATATATTTAACAGTCCTCATTTGATGTAGTGCTGTGACGCAAAGTGCACATGCAACATGCGTTTTGCCAGCTCCTGCTCCACCTATAATCAAAAGATTGTTCGGTTCATCAATCCAATCACCTTTGGCCAGTAATTCAATGACATGTGTGTTTAACTGCCTCTCTGGATCATAAAGAGAACTATCAAGGTCAGCTGCCGGATATTTTAGTGTTGCTTGTTTTAAGAGCCGATTGAACTTCTTGTTTGCTCTCCCTGACCACTCATGGTTGATGATTTCAGAGAACCTTGTTTCAAAGCTTTCCAATCCCGAATTCGGATTCATAAGTTGGTTTTCAAAAGCTTCTGCCATGCCGGACATACGCATCTTATAGAGTTTGTCCATAAGAAGATTTTGATCCTTTGTAAGTTTGTCGTTATAATTGTATTCTTTCTGTCTGTATGCCATAATCATTCACCTTTACTTGTAGTAATCCTTTCCTCTGATGTTTTCATGAGATGGAAGTGATTCCGGTGATGATTCTGGATGCTCATCGCACTCCATCTTTTTAAGCACCTGCCTGTACGTCGAGTAGCGATAGGAGTTCATTTCAATGCATTTACGAGCGGCTTCTTCTGCAATGCCTTTAGGGATTGCTTTTACTCGATGTAGTATCCCGGCACATGCATTGAATGCTTGCTCTTCGTGCTTAGAAGATTTTAGGATTCGATCAATCAATTCCGACATGGAAGGACCGAACACAGACGCCCAGCGCCTGTAATAGTTTCCATCTTTCGAATTGATTTCCTGATAATAAAGGTGTTCCGGAGGCATATGCTCATCC
>OAWS01000066.1_pt1 | contig 100982 bp, 109 predicted proteins | sample 1517141 | NCBI WGS metagenome assembly OAWS01 (sample SAMEA2580173, study PRJEB22360) | human gut metagenome | biome: human gut; feature: human-associated habitat; material: faeces | place: Denmark | collected 2008/2010
CATCTGAGCCTATTTTTTATGCTCAGCTTTTTCATACATCACTTGACACTATCTTTCAATGACCTCTGCTATATCCGTACACATCTGTTCCACAATCATTTCCTGCTTTTCGGTAAGGCTTGTTACTTCATCAATCATTTTCATGTAGTTTGAGCCTGTCAGCCTGTCGATTTCCTCTATCATCACAATGGACGGCATGACCTGTTTTTCCAGCCATAGCAGAGTACGTTCCATATTGACGGGTACAGGGTTCATTTCAAAAGGTAAACTGTCATGGGAAATGAATATCTCCCACAACGGATAGTCGGGAAAGTCCACAAAATCAGTAATGAGGTAAAACACCAGCCCATGAGGGTTATAGGTCAATAACAGTTCCTCAACTGCCTGTACCGCCTTTGTATCACGCAGACGGATTTCAAAACGGTTGATAATATCCGTATGTTTCCTTTTCGTTGCCTGTTCCTTTTGTTTTTCATACAGGCAGAAATATTTCATTCCTGTTTTTGAACCGATATAGAGTGTATCTGCTAAATTGCGGTTTTTTCCGCCCAGCCTGCCACTATGGACACTTTCAAAACTTTTTGAGCGACATTCCGTATTTCCCCTGTGGTATTTTTCAGACAGGACAGGAATATCCAGCAGACCGCACATATCATTGACCGCTAAATCAATACGCTTGATGATACCGCCCAAATCAAGACAGCGGTTTAAGAATGAATACCAGTCCCTATGCTGTGCCTGTAAGACGTACTCCATATTGCGTGAGCCAGTTCCTTTCAATTCCACAAATACGCCCATGTGTTTATCATCAGATACCATGACCTTGATTTCTCCATAGGCATAATGTTCCTTATATCCATAATACCCGTAGTCAAAATGGATAAAGTATCTTGCTTTCATTCCCAGCAATTTTCTGATGATAGCCAGTCCGTCCGTGGTCGGGAAACGGACAGCGAGATAGTCAATCCATAAAGTAAATGGCTTTTCGCAGATACAGTAATTCAAAGAACGCAGTATAATATTCTGTGTTTCCTTGCTGGCGTTGGCTTTTCCGTTCTCAAAGCGATTGATACTATATCTTGATACAGGGGTAAGACCTGCCAGCTCTCCTTGTGAAAGACCGCTAGCAAGACGCTTGTTTTTCATTTCAAGTGCAAATTCTAAGTTGTTCATTGTTTTCCTCCAATCCCACAATAGCCTTGAAATACCTGTAAACCAACTTTCAAAAGGTGTGATATGCACTATCTTCTTAAAACTCCTCATTACTCCTTACAGCTTTGGGGTTGTATGGTTTTTGACTTGTCTTTTGTGTAATAGTGCCCCCCTGTTAGAGAACGGGGGCACAGACAAGGCTCGCAGGCTCGCCAGCCGACAAAGCATTTCCGCCCTTTGACGGCAAGCCGTCATGGCGTTGTTGCTGACGCACGCCAACAGTCCTACAATGCTTTGTCAGCCAATTCTATTTTTACCTTTTCTAACAAGCTCCATTTCAACCGATATTCATATCTACGGGTTTAATCAGATAGGTTCTACTTTTTGAATATTCTTATATTTCATTCTATTGTGCTTATTCAATTACAAGAACATAGTAATTCTTATATGCTTATTTGTCAATATATTTTTTTGCCTTTACAAACTATATTAAGCGTGATAGACTTATAACAGTGAAGATATAACGAGATATGGAGGGTTATGCGATGAAAATAAGCCATTTAGGAAATAATATACAGACCATAAGAAAATTCAGAGTAATGAAACAACAGGAGCTTGCGGACAAAATCGGTATCAATATGCAGAGCCTTTCCAAGATTGAAAGAGGGTTGAATTATCCTGCTTATGATACGCTGGAAAAGATAATGGAAGTGCTGGACGTAACACCGAACGAATTGCTATCGGGGGAATGGAAATATGTCAATCAAGCAGAAAAGGAAGTCTGCCAGTTTCTAAGAACGGAAGAACGTTTAAATGCAGAACTGAAACATGGACATTATGATAACTTTTTTGACAGCGAAGAAGAATGGCTGGAATATGAATTAGAACAGCTACGTAAATATATTACAGATTACATCAACGGAAAGAATATCAAGGCAGGCGACCTTTATCCAATCAAAGAAGTTATCCAGCATTTGAAATTCCAAAAACTGTTAGACCGCTATGATGATTTATACAGCATGGATATGTTCGGGGAAAGCACAGAGGGACATAAATATAAAACACCTTATCAAGTCGTAAAAATGATAAACCCGAAATCAAAAGAAGATATGGAACTGTTACGGGAAGTATTAAGGAATAACCATTTTGAAGATGAGGACGAGTAGCCTTTTTCCTCTTGTGAAAAGATACAGCAAACAAAAAGCCCGATCAAGAGTGCAAAGCACCACCAATGGTGGCAAGCTCTTGACAGGGCTTTTTCTTTTCTGTGGTGGTTAATCAAGAGGAAGAAAGGGATAAAATCTGATTTATAATAAATCAGACAACGCAGCTAGCTCGTTTGAGCTTGTGCTACATAAGGATAGTAACTGGAAGATTGTAGGTTAAACTCTTAAAGCGTGTAGTTCTAATTAAGAATTTACACGCTTTAAATAATAAAAATCTTTCACATAATGTAAGAAATATGTTATAATCGACGATAGAATATTTCAATAAAGGTGGTGTGCAAGTGGCTAAAAAAGATAAATACAAATTTGATAGTAAGATTCATATTTTCCGTGCTACAAAGAGAATGAGCCAACAAGAACTTGCTGACCTTGTAGGAGTATCACGTCAAACAATTATACAGTTAGAACGTAACAGATATAACCCGTCTATGTTGCTGGCATATAGCATTGCTAAAGTTTTTAATGTTGCGATAGAAGACTTGTTTGACTTTGAGGAGGGAAATTAGTATGTATGATATTTTTTATAACTTCATATCTAGTAAGACTATTTTAATTCTAGGAGCTTGGTTGGGACTTCCATTATTTATTATTTTAATTATCATGTTTTCAAAAAAGAAAAACCGAGACGAGAGAGGCTGGAAAATTTTTGGGAAAGCTAGCATTATTACGTTTATTTGGCTTATGATTATAACTAATGTTATTGCAAAAATTGTCGGAAACACGTATCCTACTTATGCATTGCACTATATTGAATATGCTAATACAATACAATGGATTTTTAATTCTTCTATAATTGTAGAGCTTATTTCAGTTATCACTTTAAGAAAAATAGAGTAAATTATTTCAAATTATTCATCAGAAATGATGGATATTTTTTCTTTCTTATAGTAAGAAATACTTTACATTTAGAGATAAATAGATTATTATTATAATAGTTTTAAATTATTTGAAAGGAGTTAATCATTATGGTAACATTTGCAATCGAGGGAATTATTATTGTATCGGCTCTTATTTCCGCAGGGAGTATGATAAGACGAAAACCAGCTAAATCAAAAAAGGTTTTAGCAACAACAATCGTATTGATTATTGCAGTATTTATTGGTTTTAGTATGGCACAGTTATGTAGTATTTTAAATATAGTAGATTTCGCCATAACTTATACACCATTGGAAATTTTATCAATATTATGTTTTGTTTATTGGATTTCCTTTTTTACTTCCAACAGTTCCATGTTTGATAAAATTATTGGAGAATAATCATCATAGATGTTTCCAAAACCTAAAACGGTCAGGCATAGGTCTGGCTGTTTTTTAATATCTTGTAATAAACAAATGATTGGTGTGATAATGTGAAAATTTAAACGATGTTTTAACAATCGCTCCTACACTAGAAGAATATATTTACAAGATTACAAAAAAGACAAAGATTTAATACAAATCAAGTGCTGTAAGGGGGCTTGCTGTATGAAACGCTTTAAGCACAATTCAATCCAGATTTAAAAGCATACTATCTGTAATTAAATACGCTATAACAGTAGCTCGTACAAAATTCATATTTTGTGCGGGCTTTTTTACTCTCTTTTCTGTGTTTTCCAAAGGTATAGACGGCATTTCCGTTTATATATTTCAGATTATGCGGAAAAAGGGGGGTGAAACTATGGACACATCTTCTTTTGAGCATATCGTTAGAATACAGTTTAATGCTTTGATGATGACTGTTATTAAATGCACAGTAAAAAGTAGGAATAGGAAGTTTGCAAGACGTTCTCAGCGTGAAGTTTTATTCTGTGAATTATCAGATATAAAACATCTTGAGTGTGGAACAACGGATAACTATTCATGTGATTATACTTCTTTTAAAGTCTTGAATTATACAATCCGAATATCAGATGAGAAACTAGCTGTTGCTTTACATCAGTTATCAAAGAAACAGCGTGATGTAATTTTATTACGCTATTTTCAAGGCATGAGCGACCGAGAAATTGCAGGGCTATATCATGCATCACATTCTGCTGTTTATTACAGAAGAAATAACGGATTGAAGAAACTTAAAACACTATTGAAAGAAAGGCATTAAAACAATGAGAAAAAAATATGGCTATCCCACACTAGAAGTAATATGCAAAGCGTCCTCTGGAAATGAAATCGCTATAAAGGAAATTCTGAAATTCTATGACGCATATATCTGTAAATTGTGCTTGCGTCCATTTTACCACGCTGAAAGTGGTAAAATCATTATGCAGGTTGACGAAGAATTAAAAGGTCAAATTCATACAGAAATGATGAAAGCAATCTTGAAATTTGAAATCAGAGTGAAGTAATCTTACATGAATGAAAAATGGGAGATACACAGATATTTTGTGCTATCTCCTGTATAATTTTAGTGTCATATCAAGACTCGTTCAATCGTGGTAAATTCGTGGTAAAATAGGTGTTTTGCTATACTTCAAAATGCTTGAAAGTATAGTATTTATGCGGATAATCAAAAATTAGATATAAAATTTAGATTAAATAGAAAATATATTTACAACTACATATATAGATGATAATATTCAGATATATTAGGAGGAGGATAAATATGGATAGAAAAAGCTTAGGGAATCATATATGTTGGAGTTTCGTATTTATTATATTTTGTTATGCATTTGGTAGATTATATTCATTTATTGCAGATGGATTCTTAATAGAAAGGAAACTACAATATATTACAATTGCAATGATTTCTAAACCGGTTATGTATCTTATATTAGGGTTAATGTTTGGGATTTTGTTATATTTGGAGATATTAAAACCCGTTTCAAAAAAGCAAATGGTGATTGAAATGTTTATTGTAGAAATTCCAATTTTAACAACTGTATTAAACGAATTTGTAAGAGATATGTTGGTGAATTATGGATTTCAGGTTGGGCGTGTTTTAGATAAACCGTTTCGTTCTGCAAGGTTAATTGCTGTAACATATGTTTTTTTATTATTCATTGTAAGAAGAAAACTGTTGTCCCGAAAGGAGGAATTATGAGATTGAGGAAAAAGTGTTGGTGTGTAGTGATGTTAAGTGTTGGAATGTTATTCCCAACAATTGTATATGGCAATGATAATTGCTTAATTAAAGATAATATTGAGACGTCATAAATAGCCTCAGTTGAAAGAATTGAGAATGATAGGTTTTCAAGTGAAGTAAATTCAATACAAAAAGTGATTTCTGATAAACTGAAAGATCTTAGTCAATTTGCAGACATTCAAATTACGGAGTATGAAGACAATAGAGTTGAGTATTCTTTTATTCCCAAAAGACCTGAAAGAATAGAGACTTACAATAATGGGGAGCAGTTAAGCGAGTATGAAATGGTGAAGTTGACAGCAGTACCCAGCAATCAAAATGCAGAGATTGATTTAAATAGTGCCAAAAAAGCTTCTTATAGTTTTCAGGAAGGCGATGATGTACAAGAAACTATTACAAAGAAGCATTCGGATGTCAGATTAAGAGGAACATATAATTATACAGAAGGTATAGCTAAAGAACCAGGAGCTAGAGTTAAAGTTGCGTAGTACTCATATCTCCTTGTTTATACTAAATAAATATCCCGAATTTTCAAAATGTTTCATAAAGCAGATATTAAATAAATAAAATTCCAATTTCCTATTGACTTTATATGAAATGCTTTTTATAATACAACAAAACAATTCATAGCAATCATATAGGAAAAGGAGACAAAACCATGTATCAGAAGAAATCCAGAGAGGAAAGAAATTTAAAATTTGAAACACTGCAGCTGCATGTTGGGCAGGAGAAGGCTGATCCGGCCACTGATGCCAGGGCGGTTCCCATTTACCAGACGTCCTCTTATGTGTTCCACAACAGCGAACATGCGGCGGCCCGGTTTAACCTGAGTGATGCGGGAAACATTTACGGCAGACTGACCAATCCAACCCAGGATGTATTTGAACAGCGTGTAGCAGCCCTGGAAGGAGGAACGGCGGCACTTGCTACCGCATCCGGCGCAGCAGCTATTACATATACTATCCAGAACCTTGCACAAAATGGAGATCATATTGTTGCGGCAAAAAATATTTATGGCGGAAGCTATAATCTTTTGGCCCACACGCTGCCGGAATTCGGAGTGGAAACAACCTTTGTGGACATTTTTAAGGACGGAGCCGTGGAAGCCGCCGTCAAAGAAAATACAAAGGCAGTCTTTATTGAAACATTGGGCAATCCCCATTCAGATGTGGCGGATATTGAGAAGATGGCAGAGATTGCACACAGACATCGGATCCCACTTGTGATTGACAATACATTCGGGACTCCTTATCTGATCCGGCCTATCGAGTACGGAGCTGACATCGTTATACATTCGGCAACCAAGTTCATCGGAGGACATGGGACTGCCATCGGAGGAGTCATTGTAGACAGCGGTAATTTTGACTGGGAGGCATCCGGGAAATTCCCTTCCCTAACAGAACCAAATTCAAGCTATCACGGCATCAGCTTTACGAAAGCAGCGGGCAGAGCCGCATTTGTCACAAAGATCCGTGCTATTCTGCTTAGAGATATGGGGGCAGCACTGTCTCCGTTTCATGCATTTTTGTTTCTCCAGGGATTGGAGACCTTGTCTTTGAGGGTGGAGCGGCATGTGGAAAACGCGCTGAAAACAGTGGAATTTTTGAGCAGGCATCCCCAGGTAGAAGCAGTGCATCACCCATCTGTCACACAGGACAGAGAACAAAAGAGATTATATGAAAAATATTTTCCAAACGGAGGAGGTTCAATCTTTACATTTGAGATCAAGGGGGATGACAGGACGGCGAAAGAGTTTATCGACAATCTGGAGATCTTTTCCCTGCTGGCCAATGTGGCCGATGTGAAATCCCTGGTGATCCATCCGGCGTCCACAACCCACTCACAGCTGAATGAGGAAGAATTGAAAGAACAGGGATTAAAGCCCAATACTATCCGCCTTTCCATCGGAACGGAGAATATAGACGATATCCTTGAAGATTTGAGTGAAGCTTTTAAGGCAGTTCAAAAATAGAAAAATCTGCAGAAAACGATGTCTGCTCAGGCTTTATAAAGCCCTGCAGGCATCGCTTTTTCTGTATAGACAGAGAAAATCGAACATGATAAAATTGCTTTAATGTATTACAGGAATAAAGGAGAAGCAGATGAAGATATCAGAATTACTAAAAGAAAAGGCTACCATTTCATTTGAAGTATTCCCGCCCAAGAGCAAAGAAGGGGATATTTCTTCCATCTATTATACCATTGAGGAACTGGCAAAACTTGACCCGGATTTTATCAGTGTTACATACGGAGCCGGTGGGTCTTCCAAGGGAAAGACCGTGGAGATCGCATCGGTCATTAAAAATAAGTATCAGATCGAGTCCGTAGCCCACCTAAGCTGCATCACATCCACAAAAGAAGATATTCTCACGGAATGCAGGGCATTAAAGGAGCACAATGTCGATAATATCCTGTCACTGAGGGGAGACTATCCTGTGGGAGAAGAAGAAAAATACCGGGGAATGGATCTGGAGTTTCACTATGCCAGCGAACTGAACGGATTTATCAGGGAGAATTTCGGGGAATCTTTCTGCCTTTCCGGGGCATGTTATCCGGAGGTCCATCAGGAAGCGGACTGTTTCCGGGATGATCTGGAGGCACTGAAAAAAAAGGTGGATGCAGGAGCAGAATACCTGATTACCCAGATTTTCTTTGACAACAGCTATTATTACCGGCTGGTGAAAGAAGCGAGAAAAATAGGAATCACTGTTCCGATCCTTGCAGGGATCATGCCGGTGACGAATGCAAAATCTCTTTTGCGCACGGCCAAACTGTGCGGCTGCTCCATTCCGTTCCAGCTTTCCACAATGATTGAGACTTATTACAATTATCCTGAAGCGATGAAGGAGATCGGGATCAACTATGCAGCCCACCAGATCATCGATCTGATCACGAACGGGGTGGACGGGATTCACATTTACACGATGAATAAGCCCGAAATCGCGCAGAGGATCTTCGGAAATATTCCGACGGTGTTAAAAGAGCTGAATCATGATTAAAGAAAATGCACTGAAATACTTAGGGCATACGGGGCAGCAGATCACGGATGAGATGGAAAGCCTGCTGGATGAATGTATCCGGGAGGTGAAACAGGTTTCCCAGCCCAAGGCTGTTTCCCGCAGGTTTGAACTGTTCGGAGCTCTGCCGCAGATAAAAGAATTGGGACTGTCTCTTCCCGGGGATCAGATCCGGGAGGCTTTTTTGCAGTGCAGCCACTGCCTTTTTATCGGAGCAACTCTTGGAGTCACCCTGGAGCGGAAGGTAAAATACTACGAAAAGAGCAACATGACAAAAGCGGCTGTTATGGATGCGGTGGGAAGCGCTTATCTGGAAGCTTACTGCGACGAGTATGAAGAAGGGCTGGGGTATCCAAACAGATCATACCGCCTCTGTCCGGGCTATGGTGATATTCCGCTGTCCCTCAACCGGGAGATCGCAAGAGTGCTCGATGTCGGGAAAACTCTTGGGGTCACGCTTACGCCCGATCATCTGATGATTCCCCAGAAATCCATGCTGGGTCTCATAGGTATCGGCACGCCTGAGAGGAAGAAACAGTGCGGACAGTGTGTGATGAGAGAAGACTGTGTATTTAGAAAGAGAGGCCAGAGATGTTACTAGACAGAATCGGAAAAGACTTACTCATATTTGACGGAGCCATGGGGACCCAGCTTCAGGAGGCAGGGCTCCGTGCCGGAGATATCCCAGAAGAATTAAATATTGACAGGCCGGAGCTGATCATTTCCATCCATGAAAAATATCTTGAGGCCGGAGCGGACTTTATCACGACCAATACGTTCGGATGCAATGAACTGAAAATGCAGGAGTCAAAGTACGGATACCGGGATATGCTGCGTGCCGCGGTTTCCAATGCAAATGAGGCAAGAAAAAATGCAGGACGTGAGCATGATGCCTATATCGTACTCGACATCGGTCCCATCGGACAGCTTCTGGAACCCATGGGTACCCTTACGTTTGATGAGGCCTATGACATTGTTCTTTCGCAGGTGGAAACGGTGAAGGACGATGTGGATGCAGTCCTTTTTGAGACGATGAGCGATCTGTATGAGGTGAAGGCAGGTATTCTGGCGGTGAAAGAGCATACGTCCCTGCCGGTCTTTGTGACTATGACCTTTGAGCAGAACAGGCGGACGCTGTCCGGAAATGATCCGGTCACCTTTGTAAATACGGTGCAGGGGCTGGGAGCGGATATGCTGGGTGTCAACTGTTCTTTAGGACCGGCAGAACTCGGGCCGATCATTGAAGAAATTTTAAGTGTATCTTCTGTGCCTGTGATGATCCAGCCCAACGCAGGTCTTCCGTGTCTGGAACATGGAGAGACTCATTATCATGTGACCGGCGATGAATATGCCCGGCTGATGCAGGGATATTTACAGGACGGAATTTCCGCTGCGGGAGGATGCTGTGGGACGACTCCCGAATTTATCAGGAAGTTAAAAGCCGCAGCTCCGAAAAAAGCGGCTCCGAGAAAGATTGAAAAGAAGACAAGAGTATCCAGTCAGACAAAAACCGTCACATTCGGAGACCGGGTCATTGTCTGCGGGGAACGGCTGAATCCGACGGGAAAGAAAAAATTGAAGCTGGCCCTGAAAGAAGAACGGTATGATGAACTCGTATCGGAGGCGATCAAACAGGATGAGGCGGGAGCCGATGTGCTGGATGTAAATGTGGGCCTGCCGGGCATCGACGAACCGGAGACGATGAAACATGTGGTAAAACTTCTCCAGGAAGTGATCACCCTTCCGCTTCAGATCGACAGTTCCAATGCCCGGGCCATTGAGCTGGCATGCCGGTATTACAACGGGAAACCGCTGATCAATTCTGTCAACGGAAAAGATGAAGTCATGGAAGCTGTTTTTCCTATTGTGAAAAAGTACGGGGGCGTTGTAATCGGTCTGACTTTAGATGAGGGGATTCCTCTGAAAGCAGAAGAGCGGTTTGAGATAGCACAAAAAATCATTGCGAAGGCGGCTGAATACGGCATCGGGAAAGAAGAGATCATCATCGACTGCCTGACCCTGACGGCTTCTGCACAGCAAAAGGAAGTAAAGGAAACGTTAAAAGCCATCGAGATGGTAAAGAAGCTGGGAGTCCATACTGTTTTGGGCGTCTCCAACGTCTCCTTCGGCCTTCCGAACCGTCCGCTCTTAAACCGGACATTTCTCGCACTTGCCATGCAGGCCGGACTGGATCTGCCGATCATCAATCCGCTGGACAGGGAGCTGATGGGCACCATCGATGCGTTCCATGTATTGTTTTATAAAGATATCGACAGTGAAAGCTACATCAGGAATCAGTCAAATACGGCAGAGACGAAGACAGCGGTTCAGACGGAATTCCCGCTCCATGACATTATCATCCACGGACTGAAGGAGGAAGTGGAGGCAAAGACGAGAAAAGAACTGGAAAAGAAAGAACCGCTGGAACTGATCAATGAAGTGATCATTCCTGCACTGAATGTAGTTGGAAAGGATTATGAGACCGGAAAGATCTTTCTTCCTCAACTGATCCAGTCGGCAGAGACGACAAAGAAAGCCTTTGAGGTTGTAAAGAAGTGCTTCAGCGCCGGCGCAAATGAAGAAAAAGGACCGGTCCTTATGGCTACCGTAGAAGGAGATATCCACGATATCGGGAAAAACATTGTCAAAGTCGTTCTGGAAAGCTACGGATACCGTGTTATCGATCTGGGCAAAGATGTGAAGATTGAAAAAGTGGCGGAGGCATGGAACAAGTATCAGCCGAAAGCCATCGGTCTGAGCGCACTGATGACAACTACGGTCGTATCTATGGAAAAAACCATTCAAAGACTCAGGGAGGAAGACTGTACCTGTCCGATCTGGGTGGGAGGAGCAGTGCTCACGGAAGATATTGCAAAAAATATCGGAGCCGACTACTATGCGGAGGATGCCATGGCATCTGTGGCCCTCCTGGAAAGGATTATTTAATGCCTGGAGGGGTAGCAACAGTGAAAAACACGAAAGAATATTTCAGATATGCAGTCAAAAAATCCATACCGGTATTCTTCGGATATATATTTTTGGGCATTGCTTTCGGCATCCTCATGGCAAAGACAGGATACGGGCCGTTCTGGACACTGGCTGCAAGCCTGTTTATTTATGCCGGATCTATGCAGTTTGTATTAGTGTCTTTTCTTGCAGCCGGAGCGCCCCTGGGCCTTGTGGCGCTGACAACGCTGTTTATCAATGGCAGACATATGTTTTATGGTCTCTCATTCGTGGAACGTTTCCGGAAAATGGGCAGATATTATCCTTATATGGTATTCTCTCTGACAGATGAGACGTATTCGGTCCTCTGCTCCATTCCGGACGAAAAAGCAGAGGCGGAACCCAGGATCATGTTCTGGATCTCAGCGCTGGATCAGACTTATTGGGCAGCTGGTTCCCTGATTGGGGTGCTGGCCGGAGGGCTGCTTCCGTTTGATTTTAAGGGCATCGAATTCTCTATGACAGCACTGTTTTTGGTGATTTTTCTGGACCAGTGGAAAAATTCCAAAAAGCACGGGGCAGCGGCAGCAGGGCTGGCCGTTTCAGTATTCTTTTTGATTCTGCTGGGACCGGACCGGTTTTTACTGCCATCGCTGCTTGTTCTTGCGACAGTCATGTGCCTTGGTTTTATAAGAGAGGAGCAAAAGGGGGAATTGAAGGAATGATGAAGACGATTTCTATTATGGCAATAGTAGCATTTGTGACACTTTTTACGAGAGTACTTCCGTTTGTATTATTTGGAGGAAAGAAGGGTATGCCTAAAATGATCGGATATCTGGGAAAGGTACTGCCTGCGGCCATCATTGCGGCTCTTGTGGTATATTGTTTCAAGGAACTGACGATCCAGCCTGCCCTTCAAAAGCTGTGGAGTCTGTCGGCAGGAGCGGCAGTCATTCTCCTGCATCTTTGGAAAAGGAACACCCTGGTCAGCATTGCCGGGGGAACAGTGCTGTATATGCTGCTCATACGGATATAAGAGATGGAACAGCTGGAACAAATGCAGTACGTTTTGCCTGTAAGCCCCGGCTTTTTTGGGGACCCTGTGACTTGCGCAACTTGGTCAAATAGGATATAATAAGTTTGATGTGAAAAAAATAACAATTCATTAAAGAATTATGGAGGATTTATCATGTTAGTATCAGCAAAAGAGATGTTAAATAAGGCAAAAGCCGGACACTACGCTGTAGGACAGTTTAACATCAACAATCTGGAGTGGACAAAGGCAATCTTATTGGCAGCAGAAGAGACAAGATCTCCGGTGATCTTAGGTGTTTCTGAAGGTGCAGGAAAATATATGACAGGATATAAGACAGTGGTTGGAATGGTAAATGGAATGTTGGAAGAATTAAATATTTCCGTTCCGGTTGCCCTTCACTTAGACCATGGTTCTTATGAAGGATGTAATGCTTGTATCGAAGCAGGATTTTCTTCTGTTATGTTCGACGGATCACACTACCCGATCGAAGAGAATATTGAAAAAACCAAGGAATTGGTTCAGGTAACAAGAGGAAAGGGGATGTCTATCGAAGCTGAAGTAGGCTCTATCGGCGGAGAAGAAGACGGAGTTATCGGAAAAGGTGAATGTGCTGATCCTGAAGAGTGCAAGGCGGTCGCTGACTTAGGTGTTACGATGCTAGCAGCGGGAATCGGAAACATCCACGGAAAATACCCTGAAAACTGGGAAGGCTTAAGCTTCGAGACATTGGATGCGATCCAGAAGCTGACAGGAGACATGCCTTTAGTACTGCACGGTGGTACAGGAATCCCTGATGACATGATCAAAAAAGCAATTACTCTCGGAGTTGCAAAGATCAACGTAAACACGGAGTGCCAGATTGCATTTGCCGAAGCTACACGCGGATACATTGAAGCAGGCAAGGACAGAGAAGGAAAAGGATTTGACCCACGTAAATTACTCGCTCCTGGTACAGAGGCGATCAAAGACATGGTGATCACAAAGATCAAGTTATTCGGATCTGAAGGAAAAGCAGACGAATAAAAATAATATATTAGGAAAGCGCGTCTCTAAATGAGATGCGCTTTTTGTGTATGAAAAATTCCAAATTAAAGTTACTGGCAGTATTTTCTTTGTCTCATGGATAAGGAAAAAACTGGTAAGAGCATTGGAGTTCATGGAAGACGGAACAAAGAATATTTTCCTGATCTTCAGTCTCAGCTGGTTTTTTACCATGGTATTGTTTAATGTACAATTTACTTATCCCCAAAACCGGATTCTGAAGGTCCTGTGTCTGCTTGTACTGGCGCTGAATGTCACTTTGAATTTTATTATTATTTACTATTTGGTAGTAAATTATAAAAATATAAATGATTTAGAATAATTTTATATGAGTTTTTGAATTATCCGCATAAACACTATATCTATAAGCAATTTCAAAACTAAAAAACATTCATTTTACCACGAAATTACCACGATTGAATGAGCCTTGATATGGCAATAAAACCGATAAGGAGGAATCGGCTAATGCCGATTTTTCCGATTTAAAAGAGAAATAGGGATACCCTGCGGAAATACGTGCCTTTCAGCATCGTCATATTCCGCAGGGTATCCCTATTTCTAAGATCAGTAATTATTTTTGAGCGCACAAAACAAAGGGGGCTCTTCCAAATAAGCCACGTTTTCCTTATGCTGCGTTTTCTTCCTGTTTGCCTTCAAACCTCTGGAGTTTATTGCATAAGAACCGATGATATTTATTGATATTTCTACCTATCGCATACAGCATAAACTCTTTGTATACTTTATCTGTTGAACGGTGATTAAAACGCCGGAAATCATCATTTTCTTTGATATCCCCAAAATGTCCTTCGGTTTGGATTGAGCGGATCTGACGATTTAGGATTCCTTTCTCGCTTTGGATATTCGCATGAGATTTTTCTTTCAATTCTTCCCAGCGCTCATTGATCTTCATAACTTTATTTTTGTCGGCATCTTTTTCTGGGTTATATTTATACAGGCATTTCGCTTTATGCTCACAGCCACTGCAATCAGCACATCCATACACTTCCAATGTTTGTGTATATCCTTCCATTTCTTTTTCTTCTGTGCGGATATGTCTCAGTTCCCTGCCATCATGACAAACATAATAACGTTCATCCTCAAATATCTGGGTTGTCATGTTGTAGTATTTTCCTATATTTTCTTTATAGGCACGGGTCTTTCTCTGTTCATGATCCTGCAGTTTGATATAACTTTCTATGTTGTGTTCTTTTAGGAACAGTAAATTCTTTTCACTACAATAACCACTGTCTGCAGTAGTTTCCTTTAATATTTCACCGAAAGTATTGATGTGTTTTTGAATGACTGGGATCAGGGTGTTGTAATCGGTTCTGTCATTACTTACATAACCATGAATGATAAAGTAGTTCTCTACAGCAATCTGAACATTATAAGCCGGTTTGAGCTGGCCATTCATCATGTGATCATCTTTCATTCTCATGAAAGTTGCCTCTAAATCTGTTTTCGAATAACTGTTACGGTCTTTCCCCATGATTTCAAAACTTTCTGCGTATTCCATGAGTTTTTTGCCACATCCTTCGAGTTCTTCGTAAAGCTGCTGGATTTCAGATTTTTTCTTACCTTTTCCGTAAACAAACCCAATGCCTTCACCATCTGCTATCGTTGCTAAATTTTTCTGGAGCTTTAGTAGATCCAATGGAGAACAGTTGTCAATTTCGATAATTTTATTGTTTGGTAATTTTTTGTGTTTTGTAAGTTTTCGCTTGCGGTTCTTTTCAATCACTTCCCGCACTTTATCCATACCCTCAATAATAAACATCTGTGCATTTCCAAAACCGTATTTTGCATCATATCCGTTTTCTTCTAAGAGCTCGTTATACTTTGCATAAAGGGAATCGATGGTATCAAGAAGCCCTGCCAGATGGTAATTGAGTGTTCCACGCCATACAAATGTATAACGGTTTGCATTGGCTTCTATCTTTGTTCCATCTATAAAAAGCGATTCTAATGTGATCAGACCTTCTTTTTTTAATCGTCGCAGCAATTGATAATTCAGGTCATCTAAGATTTCGGGTGTCAGTTTTTTGTTTATGAAATCATAGAAGGCATCCCGTTTGGGCTGTTCGCCCTGCGTGAGCCAGATGAATCCAAGGTCTCTTTTACACAGGTCAACAATACGGTCAATCTCACGAATTCCCCGCATATTTGCGTATGTAAGAACTGCATATTTCATGATTGGGTTATACCCGTGTTTCCCCTTACCAGAATACTGCGCCAATAACGCTGTAAAATCCATTTCCTCCATTACATTTTTAAGGGTAAAGACCGGATCGTCATCAGGTAAACTCAATTCATAAAAGTTAAAGTTCATTTTTAGTTGTCCTAATTCGAAAAATCGGTTATAATAATCTTGTTTATGCATAGTTACATTATAACATGTAACGGAGAGGAGATGGTTATGGTTAGCCATCTTTTTCTCTTTTTATAGGGATAAAGTTAGGGAAGGCAGCGACATCACCGAGTCGCTGCCTTCACTATTCATGACTGTCTATTAACCGACAGCCCCTTTGTTCTTGCTAAATGATTATGATATTGTCAATATTAGTTGACACATTTTCCTCAAGGATTTTGAATCCTATGCAGCTTCTTTCAGGAAATTATAGTATTGCTGTCGTTTTACCATTGGAGGAAGACCTCCATTAGCTGAACAGATCCTACGGTTATTCCAGTAGCTGATGAAATATCTCCAGATAAGTGTTTTCAGTTCATCTGTAGTCATCTTCTCCGTATCATAACGGTCATATAACAGTTCGGATTTCATTCTGGCCCACATGCTTTCGCAGCGGGCATTGTCATGGCATCTTCCACCTGCACTGTTCATGCTTTGCCGAATGCCATATTTACAGATCGCTTCCCGGTAAATCCGGCTGGTATACTGGCTTCCTGGCTTCACGGTCTTCTTTCGTAATTCCGTTTGGTTTCCGTCTGGGATGATGGTTCAGACCAATCTCTTCCATGACACGATAAACAGTGCGTTCACTTGGAATATCAACATTTTCAGGCTGTTTCAGGATCAATGCCTGGTACATCCGGATTCGCCCATAGGTGTCATTACATTCGTCTTCCTTCTAGATTTCCATCATAGCATCTGCCAGCAGCTGATACTTCCAGGGACAGTCTTTGTTCGCAAGATATTGATAAAATCCCTGTCTGCTGACATGCAGAACCCTGCAGCAAAAGGAGATATCCCCCTTCAATTCGCCGTCTTTCGTTTTTAAGGCAATAAACTTCATTCTTTCGTTTTTGCTGACTTCAGACGGCTCGCAGCGAAAAAAGCACTGGCTTCCTCCAGAAAATCATTTTCCTTCTTTAAACGACGGTTCTCTTTCTCCAGTTCTTTCACCTGCTGGCGAAGTCGGATAAGTTCTTCATTAAGTGTCATGGCGCTTTGTGGGCTCTGTGAACCTGCTCCCAGATCAAGATTGCCAAGCCGGCTGGCTCTTACCCAGCCATACATGGTATTCTTGGGAACCCCCAACTCTTTGGCAGCCTTAGCTTGTCCGATTTCCTTTGCAAGTTTCACTGCCTGAACTTTATATTCATGATCATATTGCCTGTTTTCTGCCATTTTTGTTCACTCCTTATTCTCTTGATTATATATCAAATCCTTGAGAATGGGGTGTCAACTTTTTTTATACCACATCAAACACCTTACTATGCTGTAAAAAGGATAAATCCAAATTTAAAAGAAGATATGGAACTGTTATCGCAGTTACCGTGGATAACAGGCAAATTTGATTTTGGTGATGAGGACGAGTAATTTTTTTCCTCTTGCGAGAAGATACAGAAAACAAAAAGCCCGATCAAGAGTGCAAAGCACCACCAATGGTGGCAAGCTCTTGACAGAGCTTTTTCTTTTCTGTGTTGGGTAATCAAGAGGAAGAAAGGGATAAAATCTGATTTATGGTAAATCAGATCGCATAACCCTCCATATCTCGTTATACGAAGGCAATGCAGGTATCGCAGTTTGAGCTTGTGCTACATAAGGATAGTAACTGGAAGATTGTAGGATAGTCAATAAGGCGTGTATCTCTTTACTGGGGTACACGTTTTCTTGAATTTGACAAACCTCATTTTTTATATTATACTTTTCTTGTGAGTATGAAAAGTATAACTAAACCAAAAAATAAGATTGGAGATGTGGATATGTCAATGAAAAAAGGACAACATATATTTGGAACAGTTAAGGTGGGCGAAAAAGGACAGATTGTTATTCCCAAAGAAGCAAGACAGATTTTTAATATTAAAGCAGGAGATACCTTATTAGTTTTGGGCGATGAAGAACAAGGGATAGCGATTGTGAAAGCAGACGTTCTGAAAGAATTAGCTGTGAAAATATTGAAAGGGCTTGGCAAATTAAGTAGTGGTATAGAAGATGAAAAATAATATTATGATTATATTACCGATAGTTTTCATTTTCGATTTACTTATTCCTTTTATCTTAGCACCTACATATAAGGGATATAATCATTTAACACAAGTTATGAGCGTTCTTGGAAATAGTAAAGCACCGTTACATAATGTATATAATGCGTGGCTGATAGTCTTTGGAATTATCTTAATAGTAATCAATTTCAAAGTATATACGATTGTTTCGGAGTGTTCAAGTCTGATTGCAATAATCCTTTTTACCATATTACTGATTTATGCAATCGGGGGGTGTATTCTTTCTGGGATATTCTCTGTTGGGGAAGTAAAAAGTCTTGCTACTCTTTCAGAAAAAATACATGGTTATGGCTCTGTTATTGGTTTTATGTGCTTAACATTTGCACCACTTTTCGTAGGAATTTATTCATACAAAATAAACAACATTAAATTCTTTTATTTCAGCATAGGGTGCTTCATATTGGCAATATTGTGTTTTTCATGTTTTGTTATGGGAGATAAGCCTAATGCTAAAAATACATTTTTAGCATTTGAAGGCTTATGGCAACGGTTATCATTACTGTTTATGTATTTACCTTTGGGGTGTTTAATATTGCTGGAAAAATAAATTGTTAGGAGTGAAATCTATGATAGGACTTAAAAAACGAGATATAAAAAAGGCATTGAAAGCTGGTGCAGAAGCTGGCGGTGTGTCATTGGCTGATGTTCGGGCAAACATTGAAGCAACGATTGATGAAGCTATGAACAGCACCGACCCAGAGGTGCAGGCAAATTTCAAAAAGTATTTTGGAAACAAACGCCCTACCCCAGAAGAATATATTTATACAATTACCAAAAAGACAAAAGCATAATACAAAACAAGTGCTGTAAGGGGGCTTGTACTATGGAAAGTTTTAAGGCATAATTTTATACAGTCATACACTACCTAACGGCATTTTTTCAACAACTGAATATCTCACAGCTTTAAAAGCTCGTACAGACTATATGTTTTGTACGGGCTTTTTTATACACCTTTTTTTCTGTACTTTTCAAAAGTTATAAACAGTATTTCCACTATGAAATATTTCGTTTATATAGTTTTGCTTTGGCAGTAAGGGGGTGAAATTATGAGGACATCTTCTTTCGAGCATATCGTCAGATTACAGTTTAATGCTTTCATGATGATTGTTATTAAAGGCACATTATCAAGGCATAGAAGGCAGATTGCTAGGCGTTCTAAGTATGAAGTATTATTTTGTTAATTGCTTGAAATGAAACAGATTGAACATAGTGTGAATGATAACTATTCGCATGAATTTGTATCATTTCAAGTGATGAATTTTGTAATTCATATATCTGATGAAGAATTAAGTGCAGCATTGAAAGAATTAACAGAGAAACAGCGTAATGCTATCTTGTTGCATTTCTTTCAAGACATGAACGACAGAGAAATTTCAGAACTGTATCATGTATCACATTCTGCTATCAACAGCAGACGAGATAGAGGACTAAAGAAATTACAGAAGTTATTAAACGAAAGGAAATAGGAAAAATGAAAAAAGATTATGACTATCCCTCTTACGACCTTATTTGCAGAGTGACTAGCGGAGATGAAAAAGCGGTCAGAGAAATATTAGACTTTTATAATGCTTATATCTCTAAAATATGCTTGCGACCATGTTATTACGCAAATGGTACTGTACATATACAAGTTGATGAAGAACTAAAGGGAGAAATTCATGCGTAAATGATGAAAGCTATTTTAAAGTTTGAAATCAGAGTGAAGTAATCATTTAACAAGAACAAAGGGAGATACACAGCTTTCATGTGCTATCTCCCTTATCGGTTTTATTGCCATATCAAGGCTCATTCAATCGTGGTAATTTCGTGGTAAAATGAATGTTTTTTAGTTTTGAAATTGCTTATAGATATAGTGTTTATGCGGATAATTCAAAAACTCATATAAAATTATTCTAATTTATTGACAAAAAAATGTCGCCGTATTATAGTATTCCTATAAAGGAACACGAACGGAGGCGCAGAATGGAAAATGTTGAATGTCTGATGAATTTCGGACTGACCAGGCAGGAAGCGAACCTCTATGTTCTTCTGGTTTTGGAGGGAGAACTGAATGGATACGAGGCCGCGAAAAAAAGCGGCATCTCCAGGTCCAACACCTACAACGCGCTGGCAGGGCTTGTGGAAAAAGGGGCCGCATATATGTCCGAGGAAGACACCGTCAAATATCAGGCAGTGCCCGTGGACGAGTTCTGTGACAATAAGATCCGGGATTTGAGAAGGAGCAAAAAAGAACTGGCTGTAAAACTTCCGAAACAGAGGATCAATAAAGGGGCATATCTGACCATCAAAGGGGAAAGACAGATCCTTGACAAGTTTACGAATATGCTGAGGGAGACAAAAGAAAGGGTCTATGTGTCTGCCTCCAACGAAAAGCTGAACATGTTCCGGGATTGTCTGACGGACTTAGTAAACCGCGGCATCAAGGTAGTGATCATTACCAATGAGCCTTTTGAGCTTAAAGGAGCCATCATCTATCTGACGGAGCATAAGAAAGAACAGATCCGCCTGATCACAGACTCTACCTATGTGCTCACGGGAGACCTTGTGGACCGGTATAATGCAGCCTGTCTGTTTTCCAGCAATCATAATCTGGCAGAGGTGTTCAAAGACGCTCTGGCCAACGAGATAAAACTATTAGAAATCAAGAAAGGGAATCAATAAAATGGCAAAAAGACCGTTTGTAGCAAAAGAACAATTAGATCAAATCGTAAAAAAGTATCCGACTCCGTTTCATTTATATGATGAAAAAGGAATCCGGGAAACTGCACGGAATTTAAATAAGGCATTTTCCTGGAACAAAGGATTTAAAGAATATTTTGCCGTGAAAGCGACACCTAACCCTACGATCTTAAAGATTTTAAAGGAAGAGGGCTGCGGAACCGACTGTTCTTCATTGACAGAACTTATGATGTCCGACCGCTGCGGTTTCGGCGGAAGTGAGATCATGTTTTCTTCCAACGACACACCGGCTGAAGAATTTGTGCTTGCGAAAAAATTGGGAGCCACGATCAATCTGGATGACATTACACATATCGACTTTCTGAAAGAAGCAGCGGGAATCCCGGAAGTCATTTCCTGTCGGTACAATCCGGGCGGTGTGTTCTCTCTGGGGACAGATATCATGGATAACCCTGGAGATGCCAAGTACGGCATGACCAGAGCTCAGATGACAGAGGCGTTTTTGAAACTCAAAGAACTGGGCGTCAAAGAATTCGGAATTCATTCTTTCCTGGCCAGCAACACGGTAACAAATGAATATTATCCGACGCTCGCAAAACAGCTGTTTGAATTGGCAGTAGAACTTCAGAAAGAGACCGGTGTGCACATCGGATTTATCAATCTCTCAGGCGGTGTTGGAGTCCCTTACCTTCCGGACCAGGAGGGCAATGACATCGCAGTGATCGGTGAAGGAGTACACAAGGCTTTTGATGAAGTGCTTGTCCCTGCGGGCATGGGAGATGTGAAGATCTTTACGGAACTGGGCCGCTATATGCTGGCGCCGAACGGCCATCTGGTGACAAAGGCGATCCATGAAAAGCACACCCACAAAGAATATATCGGCGTGGATGCCTGTGCAGTCAACCTGATGCGCCCGGCGATGTACGGAGCTTACCACCATATCACTGTGATGGGAAAAGAGAACGAGCCGTGTGACCACATGTATGACATCACCGGATCTCTCTGTGAAAATAACGACAAATTCGCTATCGACAGGAAGCTTCCCGAGATTGAGAACGGAGACTTGCTGGTGATCCATGATACCGGTGCTCATGGGTTTGCCATGGGATATAACTACAATGGAAAATTAAAATCAGCAGAGATTTTATTGAAAGAAGACGGAAGCACGGAGATGATCAGGAGGGCTGAGACGCCGGAAGATTATTTTGCTACTATTGAAGGATTTAACTTCTAAAGAATACTATGATGAAAGAAGGCAGGTTCTGTATGCAGACAGGATCTGTCTTTTTATGTGGGATAATTTTTGGAAAAAGCTTGTAGTACAATAGTCTTATGATATAATGATTGCAACGGTTCCGTACACTTCCCAATATCCGCTTTCTGTATATGATTGCAGGACAAAGAATATAAGACAGCTGACTGATTGGTGTGATGTCCTGAATTATATATTTGTCAAAGAGGATAAGTTGTATTTGGCAGCAATGGATACGAAAAAAACAATCATTACTTCATAATGGTGCGACAGAGAAACAGGAAAACCAACAGATTTAACATGGGATCACGATCTCTTTGTGGATTACGTGACATATAATCCTTTGACAAAGGGTTTGTACTGTAATCTTTCTTCTGACAGAGAATTATATAAAAGGCTCAATCCAATAAACCGGAAACCGCAGCAGCGAATCTGAATAACCTTTCTCTTGCAGTTGCACATTTGAATCAGAAGTCGGCAGCTTAACTGAATTCTATTGAATTGATAAAAGATATTGCAGTCAATCTTGCTTTTTTGTAAAGATTGAGGTCATCATGGGTCATATCCCTGTTTACGGAAGTGAACATACTTTTCGGATGACTTCCGTATTATAATAAATATTCTCATGGACACACCTAAGATTCAGAAGACGGCCTTTTATGCCAAGTGCTGTCTGTGCAGAGTGTTTAAGTCTGTCATGTCCGTGACTCCAACCGAGTATATCAACAGTAAGCGGCTGGACTATTCGGTTTATCTTCTTACGCAGACATCGAAAGAGATCATAGAGATCAGCTGTAAAAAATGTTCTCTCGTGCGGATGCAGCCGCTTCCCTTGATCTTACACTTTTCACCTGCTTCATCCATCATATGCTGTACGACATCCGGTGCTGCTCCCCGAGGTTCATATCCGGTGAGACCGTATTTGTGTGCAGCATCGGCACAGGCCTTCAGGTCCGCAGTGACCTTTTCATATTCCACTGACCGTATCAGCCCGAAGTTTGCGACCACATCGATCTCTGTTACGGTATCGTATCCGGCCGCGATCTCAATCTGTGTGGTCTTGGATTCGGTGGAAATGGTTACCGGACAAAGCCCCGTGTCAGTGCCCTCCACATATGGTGTACAACGTTCAATATAACCCGGATTGATGCAGATCGTGGCGCATCCTAATGTTACCCCGTCTTTTGTCAGTTCTATGATATCTTTTTCATAGTATATCTCCTGTATTTTCATTGTTTATCACTGTAATTGCAATATATCATCATTTCAGGTGCATTTCTTGTCTTATAAAATCATTATATTGTAATATATTGATATGATGAGGCGGCTTTCCTGTTTCTGGAACAACTTAAGAACTTCTTCATATGTGGAAAGCTTTTGGCATAGCTTTCAGGCTTGCGGATGTGCTACAATTTTAATAAGCTTCAGTAGAAGGAGAGAGGACATTGTTGACAGAGAGACAGTTGCAATTAGTAAAATACCTTCAGGAATGTGACGGTTATACGACGGCGGGAAAACTGGCAGAGGTGTTTCATGTCAGCAGCAGATCGATCCGCAACGATCTGGATGCGGTTCAATATTATTTGAAAGGACTGCCGGTGGAAATCGAACGCACACCTAGGCTCGGTGTCCGTCTCATTGTCAAAAAGGGATTTGATATCACAAGCCTTTATTTCAGCAATGAGATCAAAGTCTATTCCAGGGAAGAGAGAGTGGTCATCATCACTGTGCTGCTGATGATCTCAGAGAAAGTGACCATCGAGCAGCTGGCCGAGAAGCTTCAGGTCAGCAAGAACACGGTTGTACAGGATCTGAGGCCGGCAGAAGAGTTTTTGAAAAAGCACGAAGTGCGGCTCATCAAAAAGTCCTACTACGGGATGTCCCTGAAAGGTGACGAAGAACAGATACGGAATACATTGTTTAATCTATACATAAAGACGGTCAGTGAGGGCTCCCTGAACATTCTTCCTATTCTGAAAGAGTATGGGGCAGCGGACCCGGATGAAGGGATGCGCATGATCCGGAGAGTGGAGGCAGCCATGGGCATCCGGTTTGCGGATGAATCCATCGGGGAACTGGAAAGCATGATTCTTGCGTCACTGTGCCGGATTCGGTGGGGGTTTCATGTCCGGGGAGGCAGCTTGGACGATGCGGACGGCATTTACAGAGAAGCGATCCTTTCCGGACTCCCCGGTTTTCAGGTGACAAAAGGGGATCTGGACTATTTTGTCATGCTGTTCCAGAGTACGAAACGGATGGACGGGGAGAGTCTTGAAAATTGGGATGAGGACGGCAGGGTGAGGCAGGCCACAGAGCAGTTGATCCGGAAGTTTTGCAGTGATTTAAAGATCAGCAGTGAGATTGACCCTGAGATTCAAAGACAGATTATGATGCATTTAAAAGTGGCGGTGTTCCGGCTGAAAAATAAAATAAAGATCAAGAATCCTCTGCTGGAGGATATAAAGTATTCCCATTCCTTTATGTATGAGCTGACGGAACGGCTGCTCAAAGGGCAGGAAGAGATGCTGGGCGTGGTATTTCCCGACGCTGAGATCGCCTATACGACCATGTATTTTGAAGTGCTGTTCCAGGAAAACTTCAGCTTGAATCTGTCACCGGAGGTCGTGCTCGTCTGCGGGGGAGGCACGGCGACAGCAGTGCTGTTAAAACAGCGGATTTCAAAATATTTTCCGGAACTCCGGGTCAGAAAAATCTGCAGGGTCAGCGATGTGGAGGAGGAAACTGAAAGAAGCCGGCCGGACTTTATCATCAGCACAGTTCCGCTGAGTCTTAAAAATCAGCAGGTCATTCACGTAAATCCACTCTTAAATTCTCCTGATATTGACCGGGTGAAAAATATTATTTCCGTCCTCGCATACAACAGAAAGAACCAGTATCTGGTCCACAGAATCCACCAGACGATGCAGAGGGGGATCGGGGACCTTTTAAAAGAAGAATACTGCCGGTTTGATGCAGAGACAGATGACTGGAAGGAGGCCATCGCCATGGCCTGTAAGCCGCTGATCAAAAACGGCCTTGTGAAGCCGGAGTATGTGGAAGAGATGATCCACATTGTACAGAACCTGGGGAACTATATGGTATTTATTCCGGAGATTGCTTTCGTCCACGGGAGGAAAGACAATGTCCGGGAAAACTGCATCAGCCTGATGAAGCTAAAACATCCCATTGATTTTGGGAGCAAGGCAAAGGTAGATGTGAAAGTCATCATTGTCCTCGGAAATATCACCGAGAACGAGAATCTGGCAGATTTGGTCCGGATTCTGGCATGGGAGAACAACATGGAAAGAATTAAGCATATCAGTTCTTATGAGGAACTTCTTTCTCTTAGATCTGAAGAGGGAGGCGGCAGCCTATGATTTGTGCCGAAATCTTGGAGGAAGTCAGTGAATATACACAGGCTATCAGAAAAAGCTGTGAGATACTCGAGCGGTATGGCATGGTGACCGGGGAATATTACCGGGGGATCATTGACAATATCGGAGAATACGGTGGATATTTCTATCTGGGGGAAGGGGTGTGCATGCCCCACGCAAAACCGGAGACGGGTGTTTTGTCCACGGGACTGTGCATCATAAAACTAAACACACCGGTGGATTTTGAAGGGAAGAAAGTCCGCATTTTTTTTACGCTGGCGGCCAGGGATGAGGCGGCCCATTTTGTACTGATGAAGCAGATCGCTGGCATCTGTTCGGAAAAGCAGAGCCTGAAAAAGATGCTGGAATGCAGAAGCAGTGAGGAAATGCTTATGATGATGGAGAAAGAACAATGAAAAGGATCATGACAGTCTGCGGCACCGGCCTCGGGTCAAGCTTCCTGGTGGAAATGAATATACAGAAGATTCTGAGAGAGCTTGGGAAAGAGCAGGAGTTTGAGACATGCCATTCCTCAGTATATGAGATGAGTGCCATGGACGCAGACTATTTTATCGTGGCAAACGATTTAAAGGACAGTATTCCTCCTGTGGAACATTTGATCGTACTGGAATCCCTGATTGACGAAGATGAATTGAGAGAGAAACTGACAACGTTCTTGTCTTAAAGATAAAAGAGGGATATATATATGTTAAAAATGCTGAGAGACCTGGTACTGGAACCGTCCATCGTGGTCGGAGGCATCGTCTTTTTAGGTCTGGTGCTGCAGAGAAAAAGTCTGGAGGCCACGGTAAAGGGAACTCTTAAATCGGTCATAGGGTTTATGGTTATCCGGATCGGGGGAAATATCATCACAGAAAGTGTGGAACCTTTTGGAAGGATGTTTCAGTACGGATTTCATGTATCCGGAGTGATCCTGAGTGTGGAAGGAGCCGCGGGAATTGCCGTGGGCAAGTTCGGAATGGAGATTTCCGTTGTCATGCTGCTTGGGATGACAGTCAACCTGATTCTGGCCAGGATCACCAGATTCCGCTATGTGTTCGTGACCGGGCATCAGACGTTATTCATGGCAGGCATGATCGTCGTATGTATGAAAGGCGCGGGGATCAGCGGATGGATTTTTTATGCCATCGGAGCCCTGGCTCTTGGGATTCTGATGGTATTTTCGCCTGCCATCCTGCAGAAATATACGAGGCAGATCTGTAAAAACGACTCGGTGGCTTTGGGACATTTCGGAGGAAGCGCTTATTTTCTGTCTGCGTGGCTGGGAGGAATATACGGAGAAAATTCAAAGTCCACAGAAGAGATGCACATTCCGAAAAAACTGGCGTTTCTGCGGGATTCTTCGGTTACCGTATCCATTACGATGATTGCCATGTATGTGGTGGCGGCTCTGGCCTGCGGCAGTGAATTTGTAGAACAGAATCTGTCAGAAGGAAAAGATTATCTGGTCTATGCCATCGTCCAGGGGCTGACCTTTGCCGTGGGATTTACTGTGGTCATCACCGGTGTGCGCTGGTTTATTAATGAGATCGTGCCCGCGGTGAAGGGGATTGCGGATAACTGGATTCCCAATGCCAAACCGGCAGTGGACAGCCCCGTCGTCTTTCCGTATGCACCCAATGCCCTGATTGTGGGATTCATCTCGTCTTTTTTGGGAGGGCTTATTTCCCTCGGTATTATGATCGCATGTAATCTCACCGTGATCCTTCCGGGGGTCGTTCCGCATTTTTTCTGCGGCGCCACGGCAGGAGTCTATGGAAATTCCACGGGAGGAAGAAGGGGAGCCATTCTGGGCGGTTTCCTAAACGGAGTGCTGATTTCTTTTCTGCCGGTGATTTTTCTGCCGCATTTGGGGGAACTGGTAAACGCCTCTGTCACATTTCCGGATGCGGATATGGGCTTTGCGGGAGTGTTTCTGGGAGACTGGCTGAATCGGATCGGAAGCTACGGGACTCTGACGATCCTGATCGGCATTGTAATCATCATGATCCTGATCCCCGAAATGATGGATGACATGGAAGAAAACCAGGACGAATGGTTTACATTTGACACCGATGAGATCTTAAAAGAATCAAAAATGACGAATAAGAAATAACAGGGAAAAGCGGGGATCTGCGTTGGGCAGGTTCCCGCTTTTCCGCATTTCAGGAAATTAATTGGTATGGCGGCAGTTTTCTTATGCCGGTAGACTATACTTATCAGATAACAGAAAAGGAGGAAAGTATTATGTTAATTTCAGCAATCTTAGTCGCGCTGATCGCCATTGGAAGCCAGTGGTGGTTCAGCCACACAATCACCCGTACATGGCTGTATCCAATCTGGGCGGGATTCCTTGTAGCGGTAGCTATGGGAGAACCGGTCCTCGGAATGAAGGCCGCAGCCTATATCCAGCTCACATACCTTGGATGGATCACAGCCGGAGGTACCATGCCGGGCAACCTGATGGTAGCGGGAGTGTTCGGAACGGCGCTGACCATCATTTCCGGGGCATCACCGAATCTGGCACCAACCTTTGCGGTGCCGTTCAGCCTGCTGGGAATTCTGATCAACCAGGCCTACATGACCATCAACAGTTTTTGGGTACATAAGGCAGATCAGTACTTGGAGAAAGGAAATATCCGCGGATTAAGGCTTATGAACTACCTGCCGTCCGGAATCACTGCCACAGTTCTCTACGGAATTCCGGCATTTGCCCTCGTGTATTTCGGAGGAGATTTTGCAACCAACGCCTTAAAGGCAATACCGGAGCCGATGATCGCAGCGTTAAATGTGGTTGGGGCACTGATGCCGGCACTTGGAATCGCAATGCTGTTAAGCTTTCTCGGCAAAAAGAAAATCGTGGCATTCTTTTTTATCGGTTACTTCCTGACCATCTACGCAAAAGTTGATACCATGGCGGTGACTGTATTTGCGGCGGCTGTAGCAGTCCTGATCTATCTCTTTACGGGAAAATCAGAACAGGCCGCAGAGGCGGAACAAATCGAAACAGTCTCCCCGGAGGAGACCGATGTGCAGACCGGCGGCAAAAAACTTTTAAAAAAAGATCTGGTCAAACATTTTCTTCTCGGATATTCCAGCGAGACCTGTTATAACTACGAGCGTCTCCAGGCACTGGGTACGACCAATGCCATGGTGCCGATTGTAAGAAGGCTCTATGAGACAAAAGAACAACAGGCAAAAGCGTTAAAGAAGTATATGGTATTTTTCAACACGGAACCTTCATGGATTGGAACCGTTATTCACGGAGTTACAGCATCCATGGAAGAACAGTCTGCCAACGGAGCAGACATTGACGCAGAAGACATCAATGCGGTTCGTACAGGATTAATGGGACCGATGGCGGGAATCGGGGACACAGTTTCCCAGGGTATCGCTTATCCGATCTTAGCCGGAATCGCCTGCAGCCTGGCGCTGGCCGGAAATGTAGCCGGACCGATCCTGTTTGAGGTTGCGTACAAAGTTCTGATGATCGGTATGGGATATGCCATGTATATGATGGGATATAAGCAGGGAAAAAGTGCCATCGTAAAAATCTTAAGTGCAGGAACTTTAAACAGAATCACTGAAGCATTCAGTATCGTCGGACTGATGGTTGTCGGAAATATGGCGGCTACCAGAGTTAATATCAAGACTCCGATCGCATTTAAAGTCGGGGAAGTAGGAATCAATCTTCAAAATATCTTAAATTCTCTGCTGCCTGGAATGCTGCCTCTGATCGCGACGCTGCTTGTGTGGAAGCTCCTGAGCAAGAAGGTGAAGCCGACCTATATCATCGTTATCATCTTTGTAGTAGGCGTTATCACTTCACTGATCGGCCTGCTGGCCGTGGCATCATAGCAGACGGAGGAATGAGACATGGTTGGAGTTTTATTAATCAGTCACGGACTGCTCTGCCGGGGACTTGCTGACAGTGTCTCCATGGTAGCAGGAAACATAGAACAGTCAGAATGTATTTCCCTGAAGCCGGGCCAGGACCCCGGAGAGTTTAAGGAAAAGGTGAGGCAGGCAGTGGAAGAGCTGGACACCGGCATGGGAGTCCTTGTGTTGACGGATCTTTTAGGAGGGACACCGTTTAACAGCATTGCCATGCTGTGCCAGGAATATCCGGCAGCGGTCATCACCGGAGCCAATATGGCTATGGGGATCGCCGCGGCGCTTCAGAGGGAGGAGGACACGACACTCTCAGAACTTGCGAAGATCTGTGAACAGGCGGGACATGATGGCATAAAGAGGCTCGACATTCAGGAGAAAGGAACGGCGTGAAGATGAAAGCAGTGAGACTAAATAAAATCGGAGATTTCCGGATGGAAGAAATGCCCCTTCCGGAGATAAAGGGAGAAGAACTCCTCGTGAAGGTGGAGGCCTGCGGGATTTGCGGCTCCGATCTTCCCAGGGTGTTTGAGCTGGGAGCACATGTTCACCCTATTACCATAGGACATGAGTTCGCGGGGACGATCGTAAAAGCAGCAAGGGAAGAAGACCAGGAACTGGTAGGGAAGACGGCGGCCGTCTTCCCGCTCATCCCATGCGGAGAGTGTGAATTTTGTAAAACTGGGCACTATGCTCAGTGTGCGAATTATAACTACCTGGGGTCCAGGTGTGACGGCGGATTTGCGGAGTACTGCGTCATCCCGTCCCGCTGGAATCTGGTATTTTCAGAAAACCCCGAAGTTACAAAGGAAGAACTGAGTCTGGTGGAACCGGCCACAGTGGCACAGCATGCGGTGAGAAGATCAGGGATCAAAGCCGGACAGACCATTGCTGTCTTCGGGGCAGGTCCCATCGGTATCATGGCGGCCCGATGGGCAGAACTTTTCGGTGCCGGGAAAGTGGTCTTGTTTGATATAAATGAAGAAAAAATTGAATTTGCCAGAGAGCGGGGACTGACCATCTTAAATTCTATGGAAGAAGATCCGGGAGACGGACTCGCAAGAGTGCTGGGAACGGATCATGTGGATGCAGTCATCGAGGGAACCGGGACTTCTGCAGCCCTTAACCAGTCAGTGGAGATCGTAAGAACTTTCGGACGGATCGCCATGCTCGGAAATCCCCACAGAGATACTTCTTTAAAGCTTAAGAATCACAGCAGCATCCTGAGAAAAGAAGTCGATATCGCAGGCGTGTGGAATTCCTATTACGCACAGATGCCTCTCAATGAATGGCAGTATACGGCAGAGATGATCGACGCGGGCAGACTCAAGGTGAATGACCTGATCACCCATACGTCCGATCTGGAACATTTGAGTGAGCTGTTTGAGCAGATTTATCATAAAGAAATCACGATCTGCAAGGCAATTTACAGCTCTAAGGCCTGAGAGAAAGGGGACAATTTTATGAAAGAGAAGTTTTCTGTCTCCCTGATGTGTATGGATTTTCTGAATGTCGGGGAACAGCTTAACATATTAAATGACTGGGTGGGAATGTACCACGTGGACATCATGGACGGTCATTACTGCAAAAATATCACCCTGTCACCGGATCTGGTGAAGAGTTTTAAGAAGGTCTCCAAAGTTCCGCTGGACGTACATCTGATGACGACCAATCCGGAGGACTGGATTGACCCGGTGGCAGAGGCAGGTGCGGATATCATATCTCTGCACGCTGAGACGATCAACGGGCAGGCATTCCGGCTGTACAACAGGATTGAGGAACTGGGATTAAAAGCAGGGCTTGTTTTAAACCCGGCAACTCCTCTTTCTGAGGCGGCTCATTACCTGAACCGGATTGACCTGCTGACCATCATGACCGTGGATGTTGGCTTCGCCGGGCAGCCGTTTATCGAAGAAATGCTCGTCAAGATCCAGGAGGCAAAGCGGATAAGGGAAGAAAAGGGATACCACTATCAGATACAGATCGACGGGTCCTGCAAGTCTTCTACGTTTAAAAAACTCACCGAGGCAGGTGCGGACATTTTGATTCTCGGAAGCTCCGGGCTGTTCGGACTGGACAAAGACCTGAAAACAGCCTGTGTGAAAATGACGGAAAGTTATAAAGCAGCTCTGGAGTGACAGGGAGGATAAAGTGGAATATAAAGATTTTAAAGAATTGATTCTGGGAGAACTTGACCAGTCACTGGCAGCGGTAGACGGACAGGAGGTCCGGGCACTGACGGAGATGATACTTCATGCGGAAAAGATATTTGTCACAGGTGTCGGAAGAGTCTTCATGATGATGGAAGCTTTTGCCAAGAGGCTGAATCATCTGGGTATCGATGCATTTTGTGTGGGAGATGTGAATGAGCCCGCGATCACCGAGAAAGACGTGTTAATCGCCGGTTCCGGCTCAGGAGAGAGTCTGATTCCTCTGGGACTTGTGAAAAAGGCAAAACAGTTCGGCGCGTCGGTGATCCATATCGGTTCCAATGCAAAAAGCTCCATGGCTCCCTATGAGGATCTGTTCGTGAGGATTCCGTGCAGGACAAAGCTTGATCTGCCGGACGAGATCGAGTCCGCACAGATCATGAGCAGCCTGTTTGAGCAGAGTCTTCTTTTGCTCTTGGATGCGGCGGCGCTGATGATCATGCAGGAAGAGCAAATTGACGACGTGGATTCTCTGTGGGAGAAGCACGCAAATCTGGAATAGGAGGATACAAAGATGGAACAATTATTGCTTGCAAGGGTAGATGACCGGCTGATCCACGGACAGGTGATGACCGCGTGGATGAAGCTTCTGCCTGCAAAAGAAATATTGATTGCAGATGATAAAGTGGCAAAAGACCCATTTATGACACAGGTGCTGACTATGGCGGCTCCGGCCGGGGTAAAGGTGAAAGTTTACTCCGTAGAAGAGGCGGCAAAAGCGCTGAAAGACGGCCTGAAAGTCCCGTCCATTATGCTGGCAAAAACACCGCTTACCTATGAAAAAATTGTAGACCTGGGAGCTCACATCCCTGCAATTAACATCGGAGGCATGGGGATCAGCGGCGAACGAAAGACTTTGTATAAAAATATCGCAGCCGACCCTCAGGAACGGGATGCGATCAGAAAGTTTCTGGATCAGGGAATCCAGGTGAAGATTCAGGTGATTCCTGCCGACAAGGTTGTGGATGTTGCCGGTCTCTTATAGAATGGGGGATACAGGGATGAAAGCTATGAGACTTCATGAAATAGGGAAATTTACACTGGACGAAGTGGAAGTTCCAAAGCCGCAGGGACACGAGATCCTTGTGAAGGTGGAAGCCTGCGGGATATGCGGCTCCGACATTCCCAGAGTCTATGAGCTGGGAACAAAGGTTTATCCGGTTACCCTCGGACATGAATACGTGGGCACGGTTGTGAGTGCCGGAAGTGAGGAGGATCAGGAACTTATTGGGAAAACCGGAGCAGTCTATCCGGTGGTTCCGTGCATGGAATGCCCCAGCTGCCGGATCGGCCAGTATGCCCAGTGTGAGAGCTACAAGAATTTGGGTTCCAGAACGGACGGCGGCTTTGCCGAGTACTGTCTGCTACCTTCGAGGAAACACCTTATATTCCCTGAAAATACAAAGGTATCTGCCGAACAGCTGGCTCTTGTGGAGCCTGCCTGTGTGGCCCTCCATGCGATTCGCAAGGGGGAGATCAAAGGCGGAGATACGGCAGTGATCTTCGGTGCAGGGCCCATCGGCATCCTGACGGCCCGCTGGTGCGGACTGTTCGGCATCCAGGCCGTATTGGTGGAGATCAGTGAGGAAAAAACAGAGTTTGCCAGGGAAAAAGGACTGGAAGTCATAAGTCCTGCGGACGGAGAGATACCGGAACAGATCCGGGCAATGACCGGAGGACACATGGCGGACGCAGTTATCGAAGGGACCGGAAGTTCTCCGGCGTGGAATCAGGCAGTGGAATGTTTAAAACCTTTTGGAATGCTGGTGCTTCTTGGAAATCCTCATCAGGACACAGTGCTCAAACTTGACAGCCACAGCCAGATACTGAGGAAAGAGTTACGGCTTACCGGGGTGTGGAATAATTACTATAATGACCTTCCGTTCAACGAATGGCAGTATACCGCGGACAGGATCGCCGATAAAAGTCTGAAAGTAGACGACCTGATCACCCACAGCGCCGATCTTGAACACCTGAAGGAATTGTTTGACCAGATATATAACAGAGAAATAACCATATGCAAGGCCGTCTGCCGGCCTTAAAAATAAAAGTCTGTATCACTCCTATAGTCGGAGGAGGATACAGACTTTTTCATTTCAGTAGGAAAGTTCTGCGACCTTCCCCATGAAATAAAAACGCTCTGCAGGTTGTGCACAGATGCGTAAGGAAATCATTTGACTACGTCAAATCGCATCTGGCACGCAAAGTTTAAAAGCCCCTCAAAGATTGAGATTATTCATAAAATCAGAAAAACGAAACATACTGATGAAAAGTAAAAAACAAACAATGGAGATAAACACATGAATTTGTATGACATTATGGGGCCGGTTATGGTAGGCCCGTCCAGTTCCCACACGGCAGGAGCTGTCAGGATTGGCCTGATTTCCAGGAAGCTTTTAGGAGAGAAAGTTCAAAAGGCCGAGATTTTATTTCACGGTTCTTTTTTTGCCACCGGTATCGGACACGGCACAGACCGGGCAGTCATCGCGGGACTTTTGGGAATGGCACAGGATGACCTGAGGATTCCGAAAAGCCTTGAGCTGGCCCGGAAACAGGGAATGGAATGGACGTTTGGAAGAGCGCACTTGAAAGATGTTCATCCAAACAGTGTAAAGCTGTGCCTCACAGGAGAAAGCGGAAGAAAACTTGAAATCGTGGCGAGCTCTCCCGGAGGCGGAAGAGTGGAGATCTGTCAGATGGATGGTCTTTACACGTCTTTTTCCGGTGATATGCCTGTACTGATCGTTCACAACCAGGACAGCCCCGGACATGTGTCTGCGGCTGCATCTCTGCTTGCAGACGCAGGAATAAATATAGCGTCCATGCGGCTCTCCAGGGATCGGAGAAACGGCAGTGCGGTCATGGTGCTGGAATGTGATCAAGAGATACCGGAAAAAACGGTGAGACAGATCGAAAAGATGAAAGGAATCCAAAAAGCCGCCAGTCTGGCGGGCATGGATTGAGGTGAAGGAACATGGGCTTTATATCGATGGCGGATATGGAAAAGGCGGCAGCAGCTGCGGGGATTCCTCTCTGGAAAGCGGTCATGGAGGAAGACATGAAAGAGCGCAGTGTATCAATGCAGGAGACAATGGATAAGATGAGGGAGCGTTATCATGCCATGAAACATGCAGATGAGGACTATGAGCAGAATTTAAAATCTTTCAGCGGCCTGTCCGGCGGTGACGGTGCAAACATGCATCGGTTTGTCCGGGAAGGAGAAGCCGTCTCCGGCGGCTTTATGGGGATGGTCGTCACAAGAGCATTGAAAATGGGAGAATCCAACGCCTGCATGAAACGGATTGTGGCCGCACCCACGGCAGGATGCACGCGCGGGGCGCCATCATGGCAAATGACGTATGAACAGTTTTATCGGATACCGGAAAGAACGATGATCGAGGGGCTTTTCATGGCCGCTGGAGCCGGTCAGGTCATTGCCCGCAGAGCCAGTATTTCCGGTGCACAGGGCGGCTGCCAGGCGGAGGTTGGGACCGCGTCTGCTATGTGCGCGGCGGCGCTGACCTCCATTCGGGGAGGAAGTAATGAACAGATCCTTTCGGCAGGAGCATTTGCCATGAAAAGCCTGCTCGGACTGGTCTGCGATCCTCTGGGAGGACTGGTGGAAATTCCGTGCATCAGAAGAAATGTGGCGGGAGCCGTCAGCGCAGTGGCCTGTTCGGACATGGCGATGGCTGGAATTCTTACGAGAGTGCCATTTGACGAGGTGATCGATGCCATGGGAGAAATCGGAGAAATGATGCCGGGAGGACTCAAAGAGACAAGCCAGGCAGGGCTTGCCGTCACAGAGACCGGAAAAAGGGTCGCTCTCGATCTGGCCCAGAGGAATCAGACTCCCCAATGTTAAAAAAATACCCGGCCTGTAAATGTTAAGGCCGGGTATAAGTATCTTTATTTTAATTTAGTAACGGTTCTGGCTGTTGCACATCTTGATCTTTTCTTCCACAACAGCTGCCATTGCTTCTTTTGCTTCCTTTGTGTAAATCCTTGGATCGTTGGCATCCGGATTTTCAACCAGGGTCTTTCTCAGTTCCTGAGAGTAAGGAATTTTTAATTCCGTAGCAATGTTGACCTTACAGATTCCAAGCTCGATCGCACGTCTTACAGCGTCGCCCGGGACACCGGATGCACCGTGGAGCACAAGCGGTATAGATACTTCCTCACGAATCTCTGCCAGACGGTCGAAGTCAAGCTTTGGCTCCTCTTTATATAAACCGTGGGCGGTACCGATGGCTACAGCCAGGGAATCAATGCCCGTGCGGGCTACATAGTCGGCAGCCTGTGCAGGATTTGTGTACATGGAGTCCTTTTCGTCTACCACAAGGTCATCCTCGCGTCCGCCTAAACGTCCGAGTTCTCCCTCTACGGTAACATCATGGAGATGAGCATAAGCCACGACTTTCTTTACTTTTTCTATATTCTCTTCATATGGAAGGCTGGAAGCGTCGATCATAACAGATTTTGTGCCAAGGTCGATGGATTCTTTGATACCGTCAAATTCTTCATGGTGGTCCAGGTGAAGTGCCACCGGAACATTATATTTTTTAGCAGTTGTCTCGACGATCGCCTGAAGATAATCACGGTTTGCATAAGAAAATGTACCCGGAGTGCCTGCCAGAATGATCGGAGAGCCAAGCTTTGCAGAAGTCTCTGCCACTACCTGAATCGTCTCTAAGTTGTGAATGTTAAATGCCGGCACGGCATATCGTTTTTCCTGTGCATCTAATAACATATGTCTGGTTGATACCATCTTACTCATATTCATCCTCCTAAAGCTTTCCTGCTTTTTGTCTTAGTTTAACCATTTACATTATAAAAAAACCGGGGGTGAAAATCTTTTCAGGTTATGAAAACGGATGAAAATCATGTATAATAAAAAAGATCTTTCACACAGACAGGAGGGACGAGTGATGATTATTGAAATAAACAGCAAGATTGCAGAAAATCTGTCCAAGACCGAATTGGGAGTTGTCAACTATATCAATGACAATGAGGACAAACTTTCAGACCTGTCCATAGTAGATATTGCTTTTGAAACATTTTCCTCCCCGGCAACCGTGTCCAGAGCCATCCGCAAATGCGGGATCAATGGGTTTAACGAGCTGCGGTATAAATTAACGGCAAAGACGGAAGATACAGAAGTGAAAGACTTGAATGAAATCATGAACAAGTCTCTGATCGAGGCGACTTCCGTGATTGAGCATATGTCCATTCCCAATGTGCTGGATATTCTGCATGCCATGAAGGATGCCAAAAGGGTTCTGATCTTTTCCAGAGGGCCTACACACTTGGTGGCGCAGGAGCTGAGCATGAAGCTTCAGGTGCTGGATTTTTTTGTGGTGGATGTGGAAGACCCGCAGATCATGAGGATCATGTCAAAGAACTTACAGGAAGATGAGGTTGTGATCATCCTGTCGTTAAACGGGGAGACCAAGGAGCTGATCGACTCAGCCAGGAACGCAAAACTCAGAGGCTGTAAGGTGATCACGCTCTGCTGCAGCAGTACCAGTGAGCTATTTGAGTATTCAGATTATACATGGCTCGGATACAAACACTCTCACATTGCAATAAGAAACTATGAGGTAACGTCCAGGCTTCCGCTGTACATTATGTGCCGAATCCTCGTAGACTTTTTAGTCGAGAATATAGACCATAAAAAATAAGGCCCAAAGAGGCCTTATTTTTTGTCCATTCTTGTATTCTATTCATGATATCCAGGGGAAGACGACTTCTTCGGATAAGGTGTGACAGCATCTGTACGGTCCATCAGATAATCCAGGCTGGTATTATAAAAATCTGCTAAAAGCAGCAGATTTTCAACTGTAGGGATTGATTCCCCTGTCTCATATTTTGAAATAGTACTTTGGCTGATTCCGGTCTCCATTTGTACTCTTAATTGGGTGATATCCCTGGAAACCCGGATGAACTTTATATTCTTCATTTCTGTTACCTCCATACTATGATTCTCTCAAAAAAAAGATATATAATTTATGATAGGATGATATAAATTATTCCAATATTGAATATTAAGGCTAAGGGTACAGAATCACTTGGTTTTCTTACATTGTAATATTTCTCAGAGGAGGTAGAAAAACTTGACATTTATTCTTATTAAGAATAATATATTCTTGTATCGAATAAACAGATATGGATTGAAACAAAACAATGTAAACAACAGGAGGTACGTAGTATGAAAAAGAAGCTTACGGGGAAACGTCTTCGTAAATCGGCAGTGAGCCTGGCATTATCAATGGCAATGGTGTGCTCGACAGGGGCACCGGCTTTTGCTGCAGGACCAGTCTCAAATAAGGCAGTAAATGAGGCAGTGAAAAGAGCGACGGAAGGACTGAGCTTCTCCGTTGGGGGAGCAGCCTATGAGAATGGGGCTTCCATTCCTTGGGGAGCAACTGTCAAAGTGGAGGGAACTACAGATGAAAGTACATACAGCTGGAAACAGGATGGAGAAGCCATTGAGGGTGAGGAGTCTTCTATAGATATCTCTGGGAAAGAAACGGTAGGACACACTTATACAGTGACGGAGACGTCAGAAGACGGAGAGACCACGTCAGAGGCATCCTTTACTGTAGGAAAAAAAGAGGTCAAAAAATTATCGTTTTCCGATGAAAAACAGACATATGATGGAAAAAGCCATGAGCTCTCCATCAAAAAGATTGACGGTCTTGATTTTTCTGAGGAAGAGTTTGGAACTGTAATACCGGAATACAGTGAGGATACAGTAAATGCCGGAACTGTGACGGTGACGGCGGGTGTGAACAATAAGTATTATGAAGGAACAGCTGCGGGAAGCTATGAGATAGAGAGAGCAAGTTTAACAGGGAAAAGCCCGGAAGTAAGTGTCTCAGGTGATTTCACTTATACAGGGGAACCTGTGGTGCCCGGCAAGTCTTCGGTAACCGTAAAAGTAAACGGACAGATTCTGAGGGATAAAGATTATACAGTGGAGTGGTCCGACAATACAAAAACAACAGATACACCAAAGGCCGTGATCACAGGTGCAGAAGGCGGAAATTATGCTGACAGCAGTGAACAGGTTGAGGTTTCCGGCTTTAAGATTTCAGCAAAAGCGGATGAGAGTCTGACAGCCGATCAGACAGCCGATCTTACCTATACCGGATCAGCTCTGACTCCAGTACTGAACGTCATGTCCGGCGATAAGGAGCTGTCAGGTGACACAGATTACACTGTTACTTACCACAAAGGAGAAACAGCAGAGGGAGATACAGTAGAGCCGGAAGAGTTGATCAACGCCGGAACCTACACAGCCCAGATCACCGGAACCGGCGATTATGAAGGATCAAAGGGAAGCGTGACATTTACCATTGCTCCGAAAAAAGTAGGAGAAATGACCGTAAAGCTGGAGGATGAAAGTCAGGATATCACTTATGACGGAACGGAAAAGAAGCCTGGCATTAAGGTTACATATGAAGACGGAGAAGAAAAGACATTAGAAGCTGCAGATTTTTCAGTAGAATATAAAAATAATGTCAATGCTGCGCAAGCAGATGCTGAAGCGGCTCCTACTGCAGCCGTCACCGTCGGGGGTGGAAATTATGAATATACTGGCAGTGATCCTCTGGAGGTAAAATATACAATTGAAGCATGTGATATCAGCAGCTATAAAGTGGCATTCGCAGAAGGTGCAGAGACATCATTTGTATACAATGGAAAAGCCCAGGCTCCGGCCGCAAAAGATATCATCGTGAAAGAGGGGGATGACAGCACACCATTAACTTCAGATGATTTCACAGTAAAACCGGAGGAGTTAAAAGGAACCAAAGCGGAAAACGGCATCAAGGCTGTGGTAGAAGGAGCGGGAAACTATAAAGGAACCGTGGCAGGTGAGACAGCGGAGGCTCTTACCTACAACATTATTCAAAAATCGATCTCAGATGTTTCCATTGAAGGCATCCAGGATAAGTACCGCCAAAAGGACGACGGTTCAGCTATTGACGAGCCAGAGGTCGTGGTAAAAGACGGTGATACAGAATTAGTTCTAGATACTGACTACACTCTGGAATATCAGACGGAAGATGGAACAAAATTAGAAAATGGTGCGGCTGACCTAAAGAATGCAGGACAATATAAACTCGTGATCACTGCAAAAGAAGGCGGCAACTATAAAGATTCAGCGGAGAAATCATTTGAGATCACAGCGGCTGTGGATATTTCAGATGAAGCTGTAAAAGGTGAAGTCACCACTTCCTATATTTATGACGGAACAGCCAAGAAACCGGCGGCAGAAGATATCAAGTTGACAGACGGAAAAGGAAGTGTGATCCCGAAGGATGCCTACCGTATCAGATCTTATAAAAATACAACAAAGGCGGGAGACAATGCAAGTGTTACCGTAGAAATACTGGATTCCTGCGCGGACTATAAAGGTACAAAAGAGATTAAGTTTACCATCGCTCCGCAGGATATTTCTGAAAATTACAGCGACAAGGTAACAGGATTGGATGCCGTAACCTATAACGGAAGCGGGCAGACACCAACAGTAGAGGTAATGGGACTTACGGAGGAGGATTATACCGTCATATTAAATTCCGGAATTGAGATGCTGAATGCACAGACATATGATGTCGAGATCAATGGAATCGGCAACTATACAGGAACTATTAAGAAGACATTTACAGTAAATCCTGCCAATGCCGCTGGAAAGCTGACGGTTCCGTATATGCTGGAGGATCAGGTGTACACAGGTTCAGAGATCAAACCGGATGTAAACTTAAGCGCCATAAACGAGGAAGATGAATCTACATATCCATCAGTAAACCGTTATGCCGACAATGTAAATACGGGAATGGCAGTTGTATACACAGATGCAGTAGGAAATTATACAGGTACATTTGTGACTGTATTTAAAATCACTGCAAAGGATCTGAGGGATGCAAAGATCACAGCTGCGGATCAGACCTACACAGGAGGTGAATTAAAACCTGCTGTGACAGTTACAGACGGGTCAAGAGTTCTAAAGGCAGGCACAGATTATGATACAGCTTATACAGGAAATATCAATGCGGGAACTGCCAAAGTGACAGTGACCGGCAAAGGTAATTACAAAGGAACAGCAGAAAAGACCTTTAAGATCTCAGCGAAATCCATCGCAGGTGCAAAAGTGACCGCGGCAGATAAGACCTATACCGGAAAGAATCTGACGACTTCTGTCACAGTAAAAGACGGCAGCAGGACTTTAAAATCCGGAACAGACTACACGCTTTCATACAAAAACAACAAAAACCCGGGAACGGCAACAGTGACCGTGACTGGAAAAGGAAATTATGCTGGAAGTGTATCAAAGACATTCAAAATCACAGTAAAGGTTTCCAAAGCTTCCCTGACAAGCGCAAAGAAAACATCCAAGAAGGGCCAGCTGAAAATTAAATGGAAGAAGGTTTCCGGTGCGACAGGATATCAGGTATATGCTGCACAGAATAAAGGCTTTACCAAAAAGGTGAAGAAGGCTACCATCAAATCAGGAAAAACAGCAAGCACCACATTAAAGGGACTCACAAAGAAGAAGACTTATTATGTACGCATCCGTGCAACAAAGAAAATTGCAGGAAAGACATACTACGGTGCATGGAGTACGGTAAAGAAGACAAAAACAAAATAATAAATCCATGAGGATATGAAATCCCGGAGGCTTTACAGGCTTCCGGGATTTTTCTAATTTTATGGTATTTGGTCCACTTTGTTCCGTTTTCAGGATATGAAAAGATTTTCATGGAATACTTGTCTATAATAAAGACTGTAAAAAGAGATTGTATTCTATGGAGGAGCAGTATGATTTATACGTTAACTACAAATCCTGCCATCGATATGAACATTTCCACAAAAGGAATGGAACGTGCAAAAGTAAACCGCACATTCGATACGGTTTACACTCCCAATGGAAAAGGTGTCAACGTCACGCTGACATTAAAGCATTATGGGGTAGATTCCACGGTTACTGGATTTTTTGGAGGATTTTCGGGAAAATATATTGTAGAGGAACTGGAAAAAAGACAGGTGGCGGTCAAGCCGGTCTGGGTCGGTGACACAACAAGGATCAATATATTTTTAAATGATGGAGAGGGCGAATTCAAATTTGTCAACAGCGGATCGTTTGTCGGAAGAGACCAGCAGGAAGAAATGCTGAATCTTTTTGAGACAGCCGAAGATCTGAGCTGCCTTGTGATCAGCGGCAGTCTTCCGCCTGGAATCGAACCGAGTTATTATGAAAGTATTATGTCAATCTGTAAAAAGAGGGGCATTGATGTGGTGCTGGATATCAGCTCCCCGAAACTGAAAGACTTATTAAAATACCAGCCCTTGCTGATCAAACCAAACGATGAAGAGATTGAAGAGATCTTCGGGATCAAGATCAAGGACGAAGAAGACATTCTGCATGTCCTTACCTTTCTGAAAGAACAGGGGGCCAGGAATGTACTGCTGACGCTCGGAAGCAAAGGAGCGTATTTCAGTAACGGAGAAGATGTGTATTATTCATCTTCCCAGCCGGTTAAGTTATTAAGCTCGGCGTGTGCGGGAGATGCCGCATTGGCAAGCTTTTTAAGCCTTTGGCTCGATCATCCGGAAAATGTTGAGGATGCATTGAAGCGTTCGGCTGCCACAGGGGCAAATGTGGCGGAGAGCAACGCACTCGGTGATTTTGCCAAAGTAGATACTTACTTTCACAATATCAAAATAAGAAAGGTGGAGAAATGATATGAAAAAACTATTAGGTGTTACAGGTTGCCCAACCGGGATCGCCCATACTTACATGGCGGAGGAAGCTTTGAAGGAAGCTGCCGAAAAGCTGGGCGCTGAAATGAAAGTTGAGACCAACGGAGCTGTTGGTGTCGAGAATGAATTGACTGCTGAGGATATTGCTGAATGTGACGGAATTATTGTAGCTTGTGATAAAAATGTAGACATGGACCGTTTTAACGGAAAACCAGTCATAGAAGTGCCGGTCTCAGACGGGATCAGCAAAGCGGAAGAATTAGTGCAGAAGATGCTTGATGGAAACGTTTCAGTAAGAGGTGGGGAAGTGAAGGCAGCCGGAAGCGAAAAGAAAGCAGAAGAAGGAAAAGATTCTATTGGACATCAGATCTATAAGCATCTGATGAACGGTGTCTCCCATATGCTTCCGTTCGTTGTAGCCGGTGGTGTATTGACAGCCATCTCTTTCTTATGGGGTATTTATTCAGCAGACCCTACAAATGCTCAGTATAATGAAATAGCAGCCACTATCAAGACCGTCGGCGGTACATCTATGGGAATGATGGTTCCTGTGCTGGCAGCATTCATCGCCCAGTCAATCGGTGACCGTCCGGGTATGATCGCAGGTTTTGTAGGCGGTATGATCGCCAACACCACAGGGTCTGGATTTATCGGAGCCATCATCGCAGGTTTCTTTGCAGGATACTTATGTAAGTTTGTTGTAAACGCTTTAAAAGGACTCCCAAGACAGCTGGAAGGTTTAAAGTCTATCTTCTTTATACCGATTATCACAGTGGCCATCGTAGGTATTTTGATGCAGATTACCGCAGGGCCGGTTTCCGGGATCAACAAGGGAATGATGGATTTCTTAGCAGGATTACAGAACTCCAGCCCGATCATCTTAGGACTTGCTGTAGGCTGTATGTCTGCATTTGACATGGGAGGCCCAATCAACAAAGCGGCTTATGTCACAGGAACAACACTTTTAGCACAGGGAAACTTCTACTTTATGGCAGGTGTGTCCGCTGCATGTATTACACCGCCGTTGATCATCGCGCTTGCAGCGACATTTGCACCAAAGAAATTTACAAAATCTGACCGTGCAGCAGGACTTGTAAACTATGTATTAGGATTTACACACATAACAGAGGGAGCGATTCCGTTTGCAGCCAAGGATCCGGTAAGGGTACTTCCGATCTTAATGGCAGGATCTTCTATCTCAGCGATTCTTTCCTACGTGATGAAGGTCCAGGTTCCGGCACCTCACGGCGGATTCTTGATCCTTCCATTAGTACATCCGGCTGTCACATGGGTATTATGTATCCTGGCAGGTTCTGTAGTAGGCGCAGTACTTTATGTTCTCACTGCAAAGGATGTAGAACAGAAATAAACGTTTACCCTACTGGGTATTAGAAAGGTTGGTAACTTTTATGGAAATTATGGAATTATTTGATGAGTCAACAATGAATCTAAACTTACAGGGAGAGACAAAAGACCAGATCATTGAAGAAATGGTAACACTTTTAGATGAAGGCGGAGTGCTCGCTGATAAGGACGACTATAAAAAAGCGATCTATGCCAGAGAAGAACAGTCCTCCACAGGACTTGGATTTGACATTGCGATCCCGCATGCCAAGACCGCAGCAGTAAAAACTGCACGGGTGGCCTTCGGAAAGTCTGACAAAGGATTTGATTTCGGAGCCGAGGACGGGACAAAAGCACACCTGATTTTCATGATAGCGGCAACCGATACAGACAGCAACCTGCATCTACAGGCGCTGGCGACACTCTCAAGAAATTTGATTAAAGCAGACTTCAGAGCGAAGCTTCTGGCAGCCAATACTGCAGGAGAGGTTATGGATGTGTTAAAGACTTTATAATAGCAGATATCAGAAAAAGCGGCGGAATTTATTTCTGCCGCTTTTTTAGAACGTTTACAGGTTCAAAAATTTTATTGATTTACACTTAATTGATAAGACCTGGTTTGATACGTATTGTCTTTTCCTTTAGGATCTTTTACTGTTGTTATTTTTATATTTTTTTTGATTGTTGCTCTAGCTGCCTTATGCGAGTCTTTTAGCAGATGAAAATAATCAGCAATCCCTTGGGCATCCTTCTCAGCCATTTCTTGAATTTTTTCATCGGAAGAAAAATATGATTGAAATTCATCTATATTATCCATATATCCGTGTTCAATAATAATAGCGATCATATCCTCATTAATTCCACCTTTTACGATCGCATAATAGTCACATAATCTGCCATTTCTATAGGTATTTCTGTTCTCAGACAATCTACGCAGCAGCCCTCTGTTTTTCAGCCCAAGTTCACTGATGCGGTTTAATATATTTGCACCTAATTGCTCTTCCTCTTGTGCCAGATTTTCTTTTTCATTTCCGCTGGCAACCAAAACGTAAGCGCCGTCTTTTGCATTAACAATGCTGCCTTTGGCATTATGATGAATACTTATCAATGCGTCCGCCTGATCTTTTTTTGCTTTTTCCACTCGTTTCTTTAAAGATATATTTTTGTCTGTCTTGCGAGTCATAGAAACAGTAACTCCCTGATATTTTTCTAACTCTGTTTTCAAGTACAAAGATAATTTTAAATTTAAGGTTTTTTCATAGGTTACTGTCCCATCTGCTGTAATCTGGGCACCTGTATCAACACCGCCATGTCCGGGATCGATTTCTATTCTCACTTTCTCAACCTTATCCTTATTTGAAACTGTCACTTCGGTTGCCTTCGCAGCTGTCCTTTTATCCGTTTTATTCGGCACATTTATTTTCTTTGCATAGATTAAAAAGATAAGCACACCACAAACAACAAAAACAAAGAATGTTAGTTTTTTCATGGGCAGCCTCTATGATTCGTCAGACAGAAATTCATTGTATGTTCGGATTTCCTTCGTTGAACCGCTGAAAGATGCTCCGCGGTAAAAACAGTCAGCCATATAATCTGCCTGGCCCTTTGGATTATTACTCTTATCATCTGCTTTATATTTAAATTTAAGAATGTAATCATAGGTTCCATTAGAAGCAATGATCATATATTGACCTATGGTTTTATCACTATTTAAGTGACCGCCATAAATTTTTCTGCAAAAGGCTCCTGACTTTTTAACCCCCTCTGTTGGAAACTTAAAATAAAAGTGGGAGAATTCATCTTTATAATCTTCCGCCAGATTTTTTACTTCCTGCTGCGCGGATCCAGCGGTTGCCTTTTGAGAAAATACAGTATATTCAGTCACCCCGTCGTCTGCCGAAAAAACATATTTCCCATCTTTATTAATATCTACACGGTTGAAGAAGTTCTTAGGATACACAAAGCTATATCCCCCGCTGGTATTGCAAGTTACCTTTTTATATAATTGGGTATTTAGGCATTTGCTGTAGTCATTGGTACTGTTGGCATCCACTGCAATTTTACTATTGGTGTTATCGTTGTTTTTTCTTTCTGTAGCTGACTCGGATGTAGTCTTTTTTGCTGCCGTAGTTTTTTCTTCCTCTGCAGCTGTGTTTTCAGTTGTGACGTTATCAACTGTGGGAGCGCTTGGCGTCTGTTCTTTATTTGCAGACACATAGCAAACAATATTTAAAATAATGGATAAAGCGACTGCAATGCTCAAACCAAGAATGATTTTCTTTTCTTTTTGTCTCATATTTATCTCCATTTCTTTCTCAAATGTATCACTGTATTATAAAAAGCATTATGATTACATAGCTATTTTCCAGGATCCATCCACAAACACCATATAAAAATCTTCATCAATGGAGAGCGTATCTTTTGTAGCTTGTCCCCAGAGTTCGTTTGTATAAGTATATTCACAACTTGCATTAAATGAAATATAAGGCTCCTTAAAGTTCTTTGCCGGACTTTCCATAATTTCACCTGTTTGAGGCTGAGTCTGAATGTCTGCTTTGGAGTTCTTGGTACCTCCATAAACAGTATAGGAAGAGATAAAGCTTTCCGCATCTTCTTTTGAATAGAAATAATCTTGGATCTCATCAGCAGAAACATCTTTTTTTCCCAGATAGTTGGTCCACTCTTTTAAAAAATTTATCACTGTGTTTTTTGCTGCCTGAACTTGCTTATTGCTATACTTAAGTGAAAGTTCTTTTAAAGAACCCGTGTTTAACTCATAAGTATCTTGTGATAAAAAATCATCCTTATCCTCAAAGGTTACAGTGTGATTGCCTTCTAATACTTCAATATCATAATATTTTTCATCTTCCTCTTCTTTCAGATAAATATCTTTGATCCTAGTTCCGTCTATAGAAACTGGACACTGTTGAATATATGGAATTTCTACTTGGACAGTATCAACCTTTAAGTCAGCTAATTCCCACTGGTCAAAGAAAAAATATCTTTTTTTATTTAACTTTTGAACATTGCAGTAGTAATCAGACCCAAAATAAACCTGTTTTTCTGCTGAGTCTTTATCATTACTGCTATTGATCTCACCTAACTCACCTGTTACATTTGCCATGACTTTTTCATAAGAGGCTTTCGTAATAAATTCTGTTTCGGTGATATTTGTCATGTCATAGATTTTATCCCACTGTTGATTGTTGTAATACTTACGATATTGCTCCGCTGTTTTTTCGGCGGTATTAAATTTACTTCCTTCTATGTAAAAAAAACCAACACTGATACATAAAATGAAAATAAGAATTCCAATAATGGTTTTACCTTTCTTTGAGAATTCTTCCCCTTTCTTTTTTGTCTTTGCCGGTTTTCTTTTTGTTTCTTTTTTTATATGCAAAGAGGAACCACACTCTTCACAAAAATTTCCGTCGGGTACATCTTTTCCACAATTTGGACAAATCATAATTTTATCTTCTCCTCTATAATCCCATAAACATATTTCTTCCATAGTTGCTTACTATATTGGTAAGAGATGTTTTAAGAACAATATATAAAACAAGACTCACAACAATAAATACCACCGCAAGAATATACATAGTTTTTTCTTTATCTGCGCCTTTCACTTCATCAACCGCTTTTCCCATCAAAAAAGTAGAAGCAAGCTTCCCGCTGATGAAAACAAGGATACCGAATCCTGGATTTAATAACAGGCAGATGATACCTAGTACTAAAAATAGAATATTAATTGCTGCTGTTGTTGCCGGTACGGTCATAAAATCAACATAGGCTGCGTCACTCTTGCTTATCATTTTTTCCAATGCCCAAAGCACAAGTGTCGTCAGTGCGTTCATTCCAATGACAAACAAAAGTGCATAGAAAAATATTTTTGGATAAGAGACCATCTGACGTCCAAAATATGATGATCCTAAAGTGGATGATACAAGTATCATCAAACAAATGCCTGTAATAATGCCCTCACCCAGCCAAGTTACTGCACTCTCTTTCAGCGAAAACGATGCAGTAATTTGTTTTGCTCCGGAGGCAGGTTTCACTAGTACTTTTTTTATTCCGCTTGAAATTTTATTTTTATCAATATCTTGAAAGAAACTTGTTTCATCTTCTTTGATCTGACAAGTACAAACCTCCCCGTCTTCTAACCTTTTTCCGCAAAATTTACAGTATTTCATACATAATTCCTCCCTTTTCTCTTGTAACTGTATTATTATACCAATAATTGACTAAAATTTCAATTACCTCATCATCTTGTAAAACGATTTTATGAATAAAAAAAGGTCTCATGCAAAATTGCCTTTGCATGACACCTTTTGTTTTGACATGCTTATCTAGCAGATACTGCGTCCGTGTTCTACATGATTGGAGTGAGGCATTCTAAGAGCCGAACGGAAATCATGTGGAAAATGTCACACCAAGATAACTTCCGTGAGTTCACTCAGTGTTTTATAAACAGCAGACGGCAGATCTTTATCCGTGATAAAATAGTCGATATCCTTCCAGTTGGCGTACTGCACCAGAGAGCAGATATGGGCCTTGGAGCTGTCAGAGATGACAACAATGATCTTAGACTGGGGGATGATGGCCTGCTTGATCTGTGCATCTGTGAATTCTGAGACTGCCGGCCCGTTGTGCTGCTCAAATCCGCTGGTCCCCAGAAATGAGATATCTACCTTGATAGTGTTGATAAAGTTGGTGGTCTGGAACCCTTCTGTGGACATATTGTTCGGGTTCAGCTGGCCGCCGGTTAAGATGGTCACGTTGTTGCCGTTATTTAAATGGTAAGTGGTGTTGATGGCATTGGTCACAATGGTATAACCGGATTTCTGGCTTAAAAGCTGTGCCATGCACTGCATTGTGCTTCCGGCGTCAAGATAAATGACACCCTGTTCCGGGATCAATTCCAATCCCTTCTCACAGAGGGCATACTTTACGGAGCTGTTTTCGCTGACCCGTGTTTCGATGGGGATCGGGCGGAAGCTTGAGACCAGGGTGGCGCCCCCGTGGCTGCGCTCTATAGCCCCGATCTCCTGAAGATGAGTCAGGTCTCTTCTGATGGTTTCTTTTGTCACTTCAAATTTATCTGCAAGATCGCCGATCTTAGCACTTCCTGTACTGTTGATATATTCGACGATTTCCTTCTGCCGTTCTTTTGCGAGAAGTTTTCCCATGTCCGTTCCTCCTTTTTTACTGTATAAGTTCTCGGAATTCTAAGCTCTTATTTTTCAAGGCTTTTCATCCCTTTATTATAAAAATCACCCACTTTTTTTCGCCAAAATGCTTGACAAATTATCAGAAATTTGCGGCGAAGCCGATTGAATATATTTTATTTTCATCGACTGGAGGCGATTTTTATGTTACCTTGTAACATCGGCGGCCATTCCGCCTATCAGGATTTTGTCCTGAATGAAATTTTTCATTTCTATCCAGATCCTTTTTCTCTTTCTAAGGATACCTGGAAAATCATTATTGAATTTTGGCATCTTGATTTATCCTTAACGGACTCTCTTATGATGGATCGCTATTCCAAACAGGGTCCAGAACCAAGGCTCCCTTCCTGTATGCTTCGTTCCTATCTCTTATCGATTAAATTTAAGATTACTTCCATTACCCGCTGGGTTGCTCTCCTCAAGGAGAATCCTCTGTATGCTTTTCTTAGCGGTTTCTCCTTTGGTGATGTTCCAGGCATTGGTACTTTTTATGATTTTTTCTCTCGTCTGTGGGATTCTGATTCTAATAATCTTTCTCCAAAAGAACGATATCTGAAACCCAAAACCAAAAAAGGAAAAAAGAAAGGGGATAAAACGCCTGCTGATACGGAATCTATTTCATCCAGGCTGCTTCCGTTTTTCCTGCGGCATCCTGTAAAACCTTCCCATGCGTTTTCTTTTATTTTTCAGCTCTACCAGTTTCAGTTCCTTAATAAATCAATTAGAAACGGACTTATTAACCCGGCAAGACTTTCTCTTGCCGGAGATGGCACTCCTGTTAAGACTTCCTCGCTTCTCCGTAAAAAGCGAATCTGCACGTGTAAGGAGAATGGTATTTCTGACTGCAACTGCAAGCGTCTGTTTTCTCAACCAGATACCAACTCCGGATGGGACTCTTCGAGGCAATGCTATTTTAACGGATACCACCTTTTCATGTTTGTGGCGTCTGATTCCTTTAGTGATCTTCCTGTTTTCCCTTTACTGGAGCGTGCTTCCAGACACGATATGTTATCTTTTCTGCACACCTTTTTCAGCATGAAATCCTATCTCCCGGATTTCCATTTGGAAAAGCTCCTTCTGGACTCTGCCATGGATGCCATCCCTGTCTATGAGTACTGCAAAGCTGAAGGAATCCAGCCCTTTATTGATTTAAAGAAAACGAATAATGGAAACTACAAGTACAAAGATACCTTCACCATTGACCCCGATGGGGTTCCTCGCTGTAAACTGGGCTTACGCATGCATCACGATGGATGTGAGCCTAAGAAAAACCGATGTAAATACCGGTGTCCAAAAGCAAACCGCCAAAAAGGCTGCTTCTGTGAAGCACCTTGTTCACCTGCTAAATATGGACGAACTGTACATACTCAATTAAAGGATAATCCCCGCATTTTTAACATACCGCCAAGAGACAGTAAGGAATGGGATAAGGAATATGACAGAAGAACTTCTGTGGAACGCTCTAACAAGCGTGAGAAACAGGACTATAAATTAGAAGACGGCAAACACCGCTCTACGAAGATGTGGTATTGCCGCCTCTATGGCATCATGATGTGTCAGCACCTTGATGCCTGGAAAATGCCCTCTGTCGAGGACTTTCAAAACGCTATCCAAGCCTCATAGCTGAGGAATAGCAATACTTATTTTAACGCATAGCTGCCGCTATGTCTATTTCTCATGCACACAAATATCTTCTTTTCTTCAAAACTGCCAATATTCAATTTTCAATCTGCGTTGGAATTAGATTTATCTAGTTCCGAGAAGTTATCTGTTACACTCATCATAACAGAAATTCAAATTCATTTCAAATTTAAATCCACAAAAACAAAAACAAAACAACAAAAACAAACGTAATTTATGTCAGAGTATTGACATAACAAGGAAAAAATCATATAATTTACCCATAAAACAAAAATAAACGGACATAAAACAACGTAAACAAAATTTAATGAGGTAGATCATGAAAAATTGGAAAGAGTATGTGTTTGATGTCAATGGATTTCAGATCAATACGCTTTACAGCGAGGAAACCATAGAAACCATTTTCCTGCCCATGCTGAGAAAATTCACCGGTATGCAGAAAAAACTGGGCCGGAGACTGATCGTATTTCTGGCGGCGCCGCCGGCAGTGGGAAAGACAACACTGTCCAAGTTTCTGGAATATCTGGCTGTGCAGCAGGAAGATCTGACAGAGATACAGGCGATAGGACTGGATGGTTTTCACTACCACTCAGATTACATTAATACCCACAATGCGGTCGTGATGGGAAAAGAAGTTCCTATGAAGAAAGTAAAGGGATGTCCTGAAACTTATAATACCGGGAAGCTTGAGGAGAAGCTTGGAAGGATCAAAGAAGAAGATATTCTCTGGCCCATATATGACAGAAACATCCACGATGTGGTGGAAGATTTGGAAAAAATTACGAAGGACATTGTGCTGATCGAAGGCAACTGGCTGCTCCTTGATGAGGAGCCGTGGAAGACATTAAAGGATACCGCAGATTATACGATATTAATCCGCTCTGAAGAAGAGACGTTAAAGGAACGGCTGATCGGAAGGAAGATGAAGGGCGGCCTTACGAGAGAAGAGGCAGAAGACTGGTACATAAACAGCGACAGCGTGAATGTGAGAAGGGTTTTGGAGACTTCTCTGGATGGGGATTTGATGTTAAAGGTAGAACCAGACGGAGATTATACGAGGAGGATAAAGGATGAAATCAACAGCGGCAGTTCTTGCAGGGAAAAATCAGGTTTATGTAAAGGAAGTGGCCCTTCCGGAAATCGGAGAAGAGGAACTCTTGGTAAAGGTTGTGTCAAACAGCATTTGCCTGTCAACTTATAAGGCGGCACTGCGGGGCGGGGAGCACAAGAGGGTGCCGGATGATCTGAGTCCGGAGCACCCGACGATTACCGGCCATGAGTTCGGCGGATACATCGTAGAAGTGGGAGAAAAGCTGAAAGACCGCTTCAAGCCGGGAGAAAAATTCGTACTCCAGCCGGCTATGGGACTTCCGAGCGGATATTCTGCCGGATACAGCTACGAATACTATGGAGGAAACGCAACCTACTGTATTATTCCGAAGGTTTCCATCGACATTGGATGTGTACTTCCGTATGACGGTGATTATTTTGCAAATGCATCTCTGGCAGAGCCGATGTCATGTATCATCGGAGCATTTCACGCTACCTACCACACAACACCGTATGTGTATGAACACAGAATGGGATTAAAGGACGGGGGAAGTGTGGCTCTTCTGGGATGTGCGGGTCCGATGGGGATCGGAGCCATTGATTATGCACTGAACGGGCCGTATCATTCAAAGCGCATCGTTGTGACGGACATCAATGAAGAAAGGCTTGAGAGAGCAAAATCCCTGATTACTCCGGAGGATGCGGCTTCTAAAGGTGTGGAACTCATTTATGTGAACACCGCAGGAAAAGAAAATGCGACAGAAGAACTGAAAGAATTAAACGGTGGGAAGGGATATGATGAAGTATTCGTATTCGCACCGGTGGAATCCCTCATCGAGATGGGAGACGATCTTTTAGGAAACGACGGCTGCCTGAATTTCTTTGCAGGGCCTACGGACAACAACTTCAAGGCAAAATATAATTTCTACAATGTCCACTACGAAGGAACCCACATCTGCGGAACTTCAGGAGGAGCGCCTGTGGATATGATCGAGTCTCTGGAACTGTCTGCGGCAGGAAAGATCAATCCGTCTTACATGGTTACACATATCGGAGGCATTGACGCGGCACCGGATACGATCCTGAATCTGCCGAAGCTTCCGGGAGGCAAAAAACTGATCTACCCACATATCAAGATGGAACTGACTGCCATTGAAGATTTTGAGGAATTGGGAAAAGAGAACGAGATGTTTGCACATCTGGCAGAGATATGCAAGGCAAACAATAATGTTTGGTGCAGAGAGGCGGAAGAATATTTACTCGACACTTTAGCACCGGAAGAGTAAGAGAGAATGACGAAGAAGAGCCCTGTTTAATTTCAGGGCTTGCCCACTTTGTTCTCCTGGGAGAGCTGTACCTAAAAATATCAATATATGTTTTTATTTTATGTGAAACTGTTGACTTTGAGTGGGGTCTAAATGCTATCATGGAAAAACATCAATAATGATGTTTGAATATTTATGTAATAAACAGAAGGAGGCCCCACATTGTATCTGTTATTTTTCATACTGCCGATCCTGATCCTCATACCGACAGGAATATATTTATATGTTTTCTTCCGCAGGATTCTGAGCCTTTTCTTAAAAAGGGACGTACGCCTGGCGAAAGGACTGAGTGCGGCTTTGGCATTGGCCTGTGTTTTTTCTGCCTGGCCGGCCTATGGATGGGGAGGAGTAGCCGTCCTGCATCTTACAGGAGTCTCCCTGGTCATTGAGCTGGTCAATTTTCTCATCAAAAGAGCACCGTTTGTTTTCAAAAAATGGGATCTGATTTACAGAAGCGGAGTACTGTCTTTTCTCATCATTTCGGTTGTTTTTTCTTACGGATATATGAATATGCAGAAGATTGAGAAGACCGGTTACAGGATCGGGACTTCTAAGATTCATCAAGAGGAAACACTCAGGATAGTCCTGATGTCGGACATCCACCTGGGCGTTACGATGAGTGCCGAAGACCTGGAGAACTGGTGCAGTAAAATACAGAATCAGGAGCCGGATCTGGTTCTTTTGGCCGGAGATATCTTCGATGAGGATACAGGGAGAGTAGAGATGGAACGGGCGGCCAAAGCTTTGGGACGGATGCAGAGTACTTACGGAATTTTTTATGTATATGGGAATCATGATTCCAATCAATACAGGGAAAAGCCGGAGTACACTTCCGGACATCTCAGGAATACTTTAGAAAAAGCCGGAGTCCATGTGCTGGAGGATGAGGTGTTTAAGACAGGGAATCATATCTGCATCATCGGAAGAAAGGATGCCGGTGACCAGGACAGGAAGAGTCTGAAAGAGATCATGAAAGATGCACCGGAAAACAGTTTCAGAATCCTAATGGATCACCAGCCCGGAGATCTGAAGGAAAATAACAGGCAGGGGATCGATCTGCAGGTGTCGGGCCATACCCATGCGGGACAGATCTGGCCTACCGGGCAGTTGATGCAGCTTCTTGGAATCAATGAGATCAACTATGGCTTCCGGAAGACCGGAAATCTTCAGACAGTGGTGACATCGGGCATGGCGGGATGGGGATATCCGATCCGCACGGGAGGACACTGTGAATATGTGATCATAGATGTGGTGTCAAAGGAATGAGGTTTCACCACGGCGTGTTTTGTCTCTGTATTCGGTTCCCCACTGCGCCATGGAGTCCAGGATCGGTTTTAAGCTCAGGCCGGTCTCTGTGAGAGAATACTCTACTTTCGGAGGGACCTGAGGATATCCTTATTTTTAAGGAGGTAACAAGATGGAATGGTTGAAAAAACTTGGAGCAGCCATTGATTACATAGAAGATAATCTGGATAAGGAAATATCGTATGATGAAGCAGCCCGCATTGCGTGTTGTTCTCCCTATTATTTTCAACGTATTTTTTCGTATGTTTCGGGTATGTCACTGTCTGAATACATATGTTGCTGAAAAATGACACAGGCGGCATTTGAATTGCAGCGGAAGGACTGTAAGGTAATAGATATTGCTCTGAAATATGGATATTCTTCTTCGACTTCTTTTTAATCGGGCATTCCAAAATATTCACGGTATTACGCCGACAGCAGCAAAATCTATGGGCAGCATTTTGCAGGCATATCCGTCAATTCAGTTTTCAATCAAAATATCAGGAGGAAGTTCGATGGCGTATCACATTGCAGAAAAACAGCCTTTGCGTATCGTGGGTATCCGTATTCCAATGGTTGAGGATACGGAAGAAAATCTAAGGGCAGTTCCTGATTTTTGGAAATCCACGGTGCAGGGAAATCAATTATGGAAAATATACAGATTATCCAATCAAGAGCCGGGCGGAATATTGGAATTAGTGTATTACCTTAAAAGGCGACCATTATGAAATGGGAGTGAATGAATATGGTCTTGCAGTTGCGATGACATTTGTGATGACTGCTCCTCAAAAGATACAGGCGGGATTTAATTCTTGCTTCATTGTGAGGTATTTGCTTGAAAAAGCGAAAGATACGAAGCAGGCAATTTCATTGCTTTGTAATTTACCCATAGCTTCTAATTGTAATATTTTACTTGCAGATAAAAGCGGCAGAATGGTAGTGGTTGAGTGCACGCCGTCTGTCAAAAAAATCCGAAAAGCAGAAGCTTTTGATAGTGGAAGAATTGTTTGTACGGTCAACAGTTTTGCGTCTGATGATATGAAAATGCATGATGACGTACATGGGAATGACTATGATTCCCACAAACGGTACGAGGTTGTCATAGACAGTTTTTCTTCAGGGAAGATAAAAGATGATTATATTGAAACCACCAAACATCTCTTAAAAGGTGATTATGGCTTTATGTGCCAATATGATAATGAGCCAGACTTTGAAACCGTTTGGAGTTCCATTTTTGATTTAGGGAGTTTAATCATTTACCGTGCAGAGGGTGACCCAAGAAAAAAGAAATTCGTGATAGATAACAGACTGCATGATATTGGTGTCAAATGAGGATAATTGAAACTTAACAAAGCAAAGCATAGAATATCAGGAAAAGACATTGTTTGTTTACTATACTATGATTACGGAAGGAGGAAAAACATGGAATGGGTGAAGGGATTGCAAAAGGCAATAGACTATATTGAAAACCACATTACCGAAGATATAGATTATGCTGAAGTTGCAAAACAGGCGTATTCTTCGAGCTTTCATTTCCAGAGGGTTTTTCATATTATCTGCGGCTATTCTATCGGTGAGTATATCCGCAACAGGAGGTTGTCACTTGCAGGAGCGGATTTATCTTCGGAAAATGAAAAAGTCATAGATATAGCCCTAAAATATGGATATAACAGTCCAGAAAGCTTCAGTAGGGCATTTACAAAATTTCATGGAATTACGCCAGTCCAAGCGAAAAATGAAAAACTTACACTCAGATCTTTTTCCAGAGTTTCCGTAAAAATCATATTAGAAGGAGGAACAACAATGGATTACAGAATTGAGAAACGAGAAGGGTTTGAGGTCATTGCCAAACGAGCCAGATATGGAGGAGGACAGGAAATCAGCCAGAAGAATATCCATGCAACATGGGCGGCTTGCGGAGCAGATGGAACGATTGATACTTTGTGCAAATATATCAATCCAGAAAACATCTTCGGAGGAGCAATCGTTGGGATATGCTTTGACAATCCGATTGAGGGGGACTTTGATTATGCAATCGGAGCGGCTTATACAGGCGGCGATGTGGTAGCAGGATTGACGATTGAGAAAGTACCTGCAAATACTTGGGCAGTTTTCCCTTGTACTGGGAGAATGCCAGAAGCGTTTCAAGAGTTGTATCGGAAAATTTATACAGAATTCTTTCCAACCAGTAAATATCAGCCTGCGGGCGGGATGTGCATTGAGGTTTATCCGAGTGCTGAAATTTACGATAATAATTTCCATTGTGAAATATGGCTTTCCGTAGAGGAAAAGTAAAGCCATTGAAAGCTGCTATCTGTCATGCCTTAAACTGACGGAGGAAAAGAAACTGGACAGTATTGTATTCTGCTGCATATCCACGGGAGAATATCATTTTCCCAACCGGAAGGCCGCAGAAATCGCGCTGAATACGGTACTTGCTTATCTGGACAAAGGAAGCGGCTTAAAGCGTATAGTTTTCAATGTATTTAAAGACATCGACTGGGAAATTTATAAAAGCGGTTTTACAGCATGATATCTCCCGGACAAAAAACCATTTCTCTGTGCCAGTCCTTTGCATACGATAAGGGCTGAGTGAAGAATATACCGGCAGTCACTTTCCGGTGTTGAGGAGGAGAGAATATACTGCCGGTGCAGGTTTTCCAGCCATGGTTCAAATCTGCAGATGCCTGAGCACGATTTTATATGCCGGCTGATCTGATTCGTTCTCAGACAGTTTGAGAAGACCAGGTGGAGCCGGCGTTCATATTTTATGTGCTCTTTCAGAGAATAGCGAAATTCTTTGTTATGGGGACGGGTAAAAGAATCAGCGAGATAATGCATCATCTCACCGGCCCGGAACCAGCCGGCAAAAGTATCCCGAAAGCCTGACGAATAAGCCTGTCCCATCAGATGTCTGCGGGAGTCATAACTGTGTCCTTTCAGTTCTGCGGCATTGGAGCCGCCCAGATAGGAGAAAGGATTGAGATCGGGCAGAACATTTCCCAGGATAAATGCAAAGGTTTTGGAATTGTTCAGGAACATTCGGCGGGCCAGCAGTTTTGAAAGTGCAAAATGATCTTTTGTTTCCATAGGATACCTCTATATAAAAACAGTGTTTTCGGGTTTGTCTTCATAGTATCTGCGAATTGTGTATAAATAGTGATGGAAGTTTAAAAAAATTCGCAAGGGGATATCCTTTTAGAGATCATTCAGCAATGCTTCTTTCACCGCATTCAGAAGCCTGAAAAAAGTACGGTGAAGCATGCGGCGATTTCCGGAGAAATATCCAGCAGTCTTTCGTCTTCTTTCGTTCTGGTACTGCGGTTTTCTTTGTCCTGAGAGAAAAATGCTTCGGATGCCTCCTTTATTGTCACCGAGCCGGATTCCGAGATATCGGGGACAATGCCCGGAAACCGGATGTAGGAAAGACAGGACAGAATCAGGCTGTCAACCTCATTCATCCCACATTCCTGAAAGCTTACATCTCCCCTCCAGGCGAGATAATCAAAGATATTTGTGGACATAGGCAGGCTCCTTTGCGTGCAGAGACAATATCCTTCTTTCATCATTATACTGTAAAAACAAATTCCTCAAAACACTGTTTTATATTATAATAAACTGAAATACACGAGAAAGGATTTTGGAAACCTATGAATCAAAATACAAAAGGCGTGATCTTTACAATGTTGGGAGGAATCTTCTGGGGGATTTCCGGGATTATCGGGAAATATCTGTTTGACGAAAGGCAGCTCACGGCCGTCTGGCTTGTGACGCTGAGGCTTTTGTCGGCAGGACTGCTCATGCTCTTGTTGGCGGTAGTCCAAAAGAAGGGGGATATATTCCGTGTCTGGAACAAGAAACGAACGGCAGTGAGTCAGCTTGTGTTCTGTCTGTTCGGGATGACAGCCTGCCAGATGTCTTATTTTCTTGCAATCCAGTATTCTAATCCGGGGACAGCTACTGTGCTCCAATACATTGCCCCGGCGCTTATCATGCTGTTCTGTCTGGCAGTAGAAAATAGAAAGCCGAAGCGCCTGGAAGTGATCGTTCTGGTCTGCGTCATCACCGGGGTTTTTCTGTTGGCGACTCACGGAGATCCCGGCAGTCTGGCCGTCACAGGCAGGGCTTTGTTCTGGGGACTTGCTGCCGCAGTTGCTCTGGCTGTCTATAATATTCAGCCGGAAAAACTACTGAATGAATTTGGCTCCCTGGAGACAGTGGGATGGGGAATGTTCATAGGGGGACTGCTTATGATACCTGTGACGGGCTTTTTTCATGTCCCCGGTATATGGGACATGAAAACGGTCCTCATGACACTGGCCGTTATCATCTTCGGAACGGTTATTCCGTTTGGATGTTATCTGGAAGGCGTTCGCATGCTGGGTCCCGTGAGAGCCAGCATGTTTGCGTGTGTGGAGCCGCTGGTGGCGGCAGTCATGTCCGCACTGCTGCTGGGAGAGATTTTTGTTGGCATGGATATCCTGGGATTCACTCTGATTATCGGAGGGGTCACATCCCTGGCAGTGTTTGACCGGGCATAAAATAAGGCGGGCCTGTCTGCTCCCTTCTGTGTGGCTGAAAAATTTATAAATAATCGCTGTTCTGTTGGATATATTTGTGCAATATGCTATAATAAATCTGACATAACGTGTGGGAGCACAGAGAACTAACGGAGATCTAGGAGGGCAATATGGAGAGATACATTATGGCACTGGATGCGGGCACAACGAGCAACCGATGTATCCTGTTCAACAGAGAAGGCAAGATCTGCAGTGTGGCTCAGAAGGAATTCACTCAGATATTTCCGAATCCGGGATGGGTGGAGCATGATGCGGGAGAGATCTGGTCTACGCAGCTCGGAGTGGCGGTGGAGGCCATGCAGAAGATCGGTGTCACGGCGGAACAGATCGCGGGCATCGGCATCACCAACCAGAGGGAGACTACGATCCTTTGGGACAAGGAGACGGGGGAGCCGATTTATAACGCCATTGTGTGGCAGTGCCGCAGGACCTCACAGCTCTGTGATTCCCTGAAAGAGCAGGGACTGGAAGAAAAGATACAGGATAAGACCGGTTTGATTATTGATGCCTATTTTTCCGGGACGAAGGTCAAGTGGATTCTGGACCATGTGGAAGGAGCCAGGGAGAGGGCCAAGAAGGGAGAGATTCTCTTTGGAACCGTGGAGACCTGGCTGATCTGGAAGCTCACAAAAGGAAAGGTCCATGTGACGGATTATTCCAATGCATCCAGAACCATGCTTTTTAATATCAAAGATCTCACATGGGATAAGGAGATACTTGAGATACTTGATATCCCGGAAGCGATGCTTCCAAAACCTGTCCAGTCAAGTGAGATATACGGTGAGGCAGACCCGTCTTATTTCGGCGGTGCGATTCCTATTGCGGGCGCGGCGGGAGACCAGCAGGCGGCTCTGTTCGGACAGACCTGTTTCAAGGCGGGCGAAGCCAAGAATACATACGGCACGGGAGGATTCCTTCTCATGAATACGGGCCGGATGCCGGTGAATTCCCAGCACGGACTCCTGACAACCATCGCATGGGGACTGGACGGTAAGGTGGACTATGCGCTGGAAGGATCTATTTTTGTGGCGGGAGCTGCCATCCAGTGGCTGAGGGATGAGTTAAAGCTCATTGACTCCTCCCAGGATTCCGAGTATATGGCCCAAAAGGTAAAGGACAGCAACGGCTGTTATGTGGTGCCGGCGTTTACGGGACTGGGTGCTCCCCACTGGGACCAGTACGCCAGAGGAACGATCCTCGGCATCACCCGCGGAGTCAGCAAGTGCCACATTATCCGGGCGACACTCGAGTCCATTGCATTTCAGGTCAACGATGTGCTGAAGGCCATGGAGGCCGACGGAGGCATTCATTTAAGTTCTCTCAAGGTGGACGGAGGCGCCAGCCAGAACAATCTTTTAATGCAGATGCAGGCAGACATCAGCGGTGCTCCGGTACACCGTCCGGCCTGTGTGGAGACGACTGCCATGGGAGCGGCATACCTTGCAGGCCTTGCAGTTGGCTACTGGGACAGCAAAGAGGAGCTGTCCGAGAACATGGATATTGACTGTGTCTTTGAAACTCAGATCAGTGAGGAAGAAAGAGAGAAAAAGGTATCCGGATGGAAACGGGCGGTCCGTTATTCTTACGGATGGGCAAAAGAAGAATAGGAAAGTTGATTTTTTCACCAGTCTTCACACTGGTGAAAAAATATGACAAGATTGGTTGGACCAATTAAGCGGGATTGTAAAAAATATTGACTTAGAGTGAGCTCCAGGTGATATAGTAAGTCCGGGAGCACATAATGGCCGGCAGGAAGATGCAGCGGCCTTCAAATAAAAAAGTAAGGAGTGCACAGAGATGGAAGCACATGAAGTATTAGAAAAAGTCAGCCGGGGAGAAATGTCCGTAGGGGAGGCAGAAGCATTTTTCCGTCGGGAGCCCTTTGAGGATATGGGATATGCCAAACTGGATACCCACAGAAAATTGAGGAACGGCGCCGCCGAGGTGGTTTTCTGCAGCGGCAAGTCCGATGACCATCTGGCCGGCATTTTTCAAAGGCTTTGGGAACAGAATGGAGAAGTACTCGGCACGAGAGCCTCCGTAAGACAGTTTGAACTTGTCCGGAAAAAACTTCCGGAACTTACATATGATCCGATCTCCCGTATTATGAAAATTGAAAAGCCGGACAAAGAAAGGATTGGGAGGATCGCGGTCTGTACGGGAGGCACGGCGGATATTCCTGTGGCCGAGGAAGCGGCCCGGACAGCGGAATTTTTCGGCAATCACGTGGAGCGCATCTACGACGTGGGAGTCAGCGGACTCCACCGGCTTTTGTCCCGCCTGGATGTGATCCAGAGTGCCAACTGTGTGGTTGCGGCGGCGGGGATGGAGGGTGCTCTGGCAAGCGTCATCGGAGGACTTGTTGACAAGCCGGTGATCGCAGTGCCCACTTCTGTGGGCTACGGGGCCAATCTGCACGGCATTGCGGCTTTGCTCACGATGATTAACTCATGTGCCAACGGCATTGCGGTTGTAAATATTGACAATGGATACGGTGCCGGATACATGGCATCACAGATCAACAGACTGGGGGAATGATCATGAATCAGACACTTTATTTAGAATGTTATTCCGGGATCAGCGGCGACATGATGACAGCGGCCCTGCTGGATCTCGGGGCCGATGAGAAGGTCCTTTTGGAGGCTCTTGAAAGCCTTCCCGTAAAGGGATTTCAGACAGAGGTGAGAAGAGTATCAAAGGCAGGACTGGACGCATGTGACTTTCATGTGATTCTGGATCACAAACATGAGAACCATGACCACGATATGGAATATCTTCACGGACACATCCACGGTCATGACCATTTTCATGGAGATCACGGACATCATTCTCATGATCACGAACACAGGGGTCTTACAGAGATCCTTGAGATACTTTGCAGGGCAAAGATCACGGACGGCGCCAGAGAGAAGGCGGTGAGAATTTTTGAGATCCTCGCAGAGGCGGAGGCCAGGGCACACGGCACCAGTATAGAAAAGGTCCATTTCCATGAGGTGGGAGCCGTGGACTCTATTGTGGATATTACGGCAGCGGCTGTCTGCCTCGATAACCTGCAGATTGACAAGGTCATTATTCCGGTGCTTTATGAGGGGAGCGGATCTGTCCGGTGCCAGCACGGTGTGATCCCGATCCCGGTGCCGGCGGTCACTGCCATCACATCCAGATATTCACTTCCTGTACACATGACAGATGTGCAGGGAGAACTGGTCACTCCGACCGGCGCCGCCATCGCAGCTGCCATCCGGACTTCTTCCCGGCTGCCGGAACGGTTTGTGATTGAGAAAACCGGGATCGGGGCCGGAAAGAGAGAGTATGAACGGCCGAGCCTGCTGCGGGCCATGCTGATCCGGGAGACAGAAAACAGCAGCGCCGGCGACTTTATATACAAGCTGGAGAGCAATATTGACGACTGTACCGGGGAAGCTCTGGGATACGTGATGGAGCAGCTGATGAAGGCAGGGGCAAGAGACGTCCATTATACCCCTGTCTTTATGAAAAAGAACAGACCGGCCTATCAGCTCAATGTCATCTGCAAGGAGGAAGACATAGAGAAGCTTGAGGAGATCATTTTCCGGGAAACGACGACCATCGGTATCCGCAGACAGAAGATGGAGCGAAGTGTGCTGAAACGGCAGGTGAAAACAGTCAGAACTTCTCTGGGAGAAGCCCGGGTAAAGGTATGCTTTATGGAAAACGGCATGAGAGTCTATCCGGAGTATGAGAGTGTCAGGGAACTGTGCAGAAAGAATGGGCTGTCTTTCCAGGAAACTTACCAAAAGATCGCAGAGGAATGCCATGGACAGATATGAGGAACACTGTGCAAATTTAAAAGAAGCAGTCAGAGGTTTTGTAAAGGAAGATGTGGCGCTTGCTTTTTCCGGGGGAGTGGACAGCAGCCTGCTCTTAAAGCTTCTATGCCTGGCAGCGGAGAAAACCGGGAAAAAGGTGGCGGCATTTACAATGGTGACAAAACTTCACCCGTCCGGGGATATAAAAATTGCAGAGAGAGTTGCCAGGGAAGCGGGAGCCGTTCATCAGGTCGTTCATGTAGATGAACTTTCCCATGCGGGGATCATAGATAATCCGGAGAACAGATGCTATCTGTGCAAGAAATATCTGTATACAGAACTGCTTAAATCGGCGGAATCGTTAGGGATACAGACTGTACTGGAAGGAACCAATGCGGATGACCTGCACGCCTACCGTCCCGGAATCCGGGCAGTAAAAGAGCTTGCAATTCTGAGTCCTCTTGTGCAGGCCGGGATGACCAAGGATGATATCCGCAGGATGGCATCGGAATATGGGATCTCCGTGGCAGAGCGCCCGGCAAGTCCTTGTCTTGCCACGAGATTTCCATATGGGGCCAGACTGTCCGGGGAGAAAATGAAAATGGCGGAGGAAGGGGAGAAGTATCTGAGGGCAATGGGCTTTTATAACGTCCGTGTCCGTATATACGGAGACATGGCGAGAATCGAAGTAGATGAGAAGGAGCTTCCCCGGCTGATCAAAAACAGAGAAGCTGCGGTAAAGCGGCTCAAGGAAATAGGTTTTACATATGTTACAGCGGATCTGGAGGGATTCCGGTCCGGCAGCATGGACACTCATTTGAAACAGAGAAAGGAGAAATAAGATATGCATATGGCAGATGCGCTTGTGGCCCCTGCGGTGGCAGGCACCATGTATGCCTGTTCTGCGGCGGCAGCAGGATGGGCGGTAAAAAAAGTACAGGAGGAGGACGACCCGAAAAAAGTTCCGCTGATGGGGGTTATGGGAGCCTTTGTGTTCGCAGGGCAGATGATCAATTTTACGATTCCGGGCACCGGTTCTTCCGGCCACCTGTGCGGAGGCATGCTCGTGTCGGCAGTACTGGGACCATTTGCAGGTTTCCTGACCATGATCGGGGTACTGCTGATCCAGTGCCTTCTTTTTGCGGACGGGGGACTTCTCGCACTTGGATGCAACATTTGGAACATGGCGTTTTATGGCTGTTTTATAGGAGCCGGGCTTCTCTGGAGGCGGATCATGAAAAACGGACCGGATAAAAAGAAGATTACATATGCATCCGTCATCGGATGTATCCTTACCTTACAGCTGGGAGCACTTTCCGTGACAGCAGAGACTCTTGCTTCGGGCATTACCGAGCTGCCGTTTGCAGTATTTGCGGCTGCCATGCAGCCGATCCATCTGGTCATCGGACTGGTGGAAGGGCTTATCACCGCTGCAGTGCTCTGTTTCTTGTACGAGGCCAGGCCGGAGCTTATCTGGACCGGGGACTCCGGGAAATCTGCGGCAGGCGCAAAGAAGCCGAAGCTCTCTTTCCGAAAAGTGCTGCTTGCGCTCACAGGAGCATTTATACTGATCGGAGGAGCATTATCTCTGGCGGCATCTGCAAACCCGGACGGGCTGGAATGGTCCATACAAAAAATAACAGGGTCCGCGGAGCTTGCGGCGTCCGGTCCGGTTCACGCTGCGGCGGGGAGGATCCAGAGTCTGACCTCCCTTCTGCCGGATTATTCTATCCCGGACCGGGAGACGATGCTTGGAACTTCTCTGTCCGGCATCTTCGGCGGACTGGCAGTCATCGTATTATGTATAGCCGTTTGTTATCTGTTCGGCCTGTTTAGAAAGAAAGGACGTCATGAGCAGAATCAATGAGGCAGTTCATGAAATACACCATCTGGATGCCATGGCTTCAAGAGAGGGGCGGATCAACAGGATTCATCCTCTGAGCAAGCTTCTCGTCACCGTCTGGTATATCACTTTTACCATGTCATTTCCTGTCTATGAACCGGGCGGAATCTTCGGCATGATCCTGTATCCCGCAGTAACTATGCGGGCAGGAGGCATCTCTGCGGTCAGAAGTATAAGAAAATTAAAGCCGGTTCTTCTGCTCGTCTGTGCAGTGGGGATTGCCAATCCGTTTTTTGACCGGGCCGTACTCTTCCGGGCCGGGCCTTTACCGGTAACCGGCGGCATGATCTCCATGGCCACACTGATGCTCAAAGGAGCATTTGCGGTGCTGGCATCTTACCTGCTGATCCTGACAACGTCTATGGAGAGCATTTGTTATGCTCTGCGTCTCCTGCATGTGCCGAAGATTATGGTGACCATGGTGCTTCTGATTTATCGGTATGTGATCGTGCTGCTGAAAGAAGCCGAACGGATCTCCCAGGCGTACTCCATGAGAGCGCCGGATCAGAAGGGAATCCATTACCGGGCATGGGGAACCTTACTGGGACAGCTGATGCTAAGAAGTATCGACCGGGCCCAGACGGTCTATGAGAGCATGCTGCTCCGGGGATTTGACGGAAGTTTCCGTCTGTCAAAGAAGCAGAAAATGGACAGAAGAAGTGCAGTGTACCTGGCAGGCTGGCTGGGTATCGTTGTTTTGCTGCGGTATGTTTCTGTTTTTAAACTTGCCGGAAGTCTGTTAGAATAGAATACGGAGGAAGTATGAACAAAATTGAAGTAAACGGCCTCACCTTTTCCTATGAAAAAAGAGCCTCATCAAGCAGAAAAAATGTGCTTTCCGGTTTAAATTTTACTGCTGAAGATGGAGAGAGCATCGGACTGATCGGGGCCAACGGAGCGGGGAAGTCTACACTGCTCAAACTCATGGTAGGGCTTCTGACAGACTATGAAGGAGAGCTCAGAATCGGAGGAATCCGGGCAGAGAAAGCGTCGCTGGCAGATATTCGGAAGAAGACGGGATATGTGTTTCAGGATTCAGACAGCCAGCTGTTTATGTCTACTGTGTATGAAGACGTGGCATTTGCTCCACGCAATTACGGACTCTCTGAGGAGGAAACAAGAGAGAGGACGCTGAGAGCACTGGAGAGTGTTCATATGGAGCAGATGAAAGACAGGCACATCTACCGGCTGTCCGGAGGAGAGAAAAAAAGGGCATCCATCGCATCGATCCTGTCCATGGAGCCGGAGGTGATCCTTATGGATGAGCCGTCGGCGGCTCTGGACCCCAAAAACAGGCGCAGCCTGATCCATGTCCTGAACGGACTTTCCGGGACTAAGATCATTGCGTCCCATGACCTGGATTTCATCTATGATACGTGTGAGAGGACAATCCTGATCGCAGACGGAAGACTTGCGGCAGACGGACCCACGGAGGAAATATTAAGGGATCAAACACTTCTGGAAGACAATGGGCTGGAGCTCCCGCTGTCATTTTCCAGGACTTTGGAATGAATGGAGGAAAGTATTTTGACCATCGCAGAAGTAAGTAAAAAGTATGACATAACTGCAGATACGCTGAGATATTATGAGAGGATCGGACTGATACCGGCTGTCCCGAGGAAGCCGAACGGCATTCGGGATTATGACCAGGCATCCTGCCAGTGGGTGGAATTGATGAAGTGCATGCGGAAAGCCGGGGTGCAGATCGAGGCACTGATTGAATATGTGGAGCTGTTTCGCCGGGGAGATGAGACCATTGACGCACGGAAAACAATTCTCATGGAACAGAGAAAACGTCTGGTCCGGAAAATGCAGGATATGCAGGAGACTCTGGAACGTCTGGATTATAAGATTGAGATGTATGAACGGGGAAAGATGTCAGCAGAATATCAGATGGACTGATATCCAGAGATATAGAGATTATTTCTTCCTGAGGAAGACGTATTTTGACAGAAGCCTTAAATTCTGAATTCTATTCTCCCTTCTCTTGTCCGAAGCAGGAAAATGCTTTCCGGAACTGGCCTAAAAGAAATGGAGACGGAGAGGCATTGCTGGGCCGTTCCATAATCGTATCCAGATTCCAGAAGTCAGGATAATCCGCGGCATCATCGGGATGGACTAACTGACGGGCAACAACTTGGGTCATCAAAGTGGATAAAGATCCCTCTTCTGGGGGAATAATATATTTGTCAGAAAGATGGAATAAAACTTTGAAGGAATCTTTTGTGAGATTCAGTTCAAATAATTCATTATAGGCAGAGAGATTCGTGAGATTATAAAACAGGTTTTTATTGCCCTTTTGGAAAGACCTGCTGAAGCTCCCTGTTGAAATGCACGATCCTGTAATGATCATCTATGATATAAATGCTCGTTTCCGAAGTAAAATTATTAGTATTCATATGTATATTCCTGTCAGGCCAATTTACTATATAGTATTTTTTGTGTAAATCAGTCAATCTCAAGAGAGGAAATAAAGAAAAAGAGAAAAATAAATTGACAAGACAGACAAAACTGAACTATAATGATCCAAAAAGCGTAGATTGAGAAAAGTAGCATAGATTATCGCTTACAGTGAGCAGGAGACAGTGGGAACCCTGCAGAGTGAATCCATGTGAAGAACACTCAGGAGCTGCAATCTGAACGTCCATAGGATCAGTAGGTGCGTCGCAGGCTGTGCGTTATTCAGCATACCAGAGAGGCTGTAAAAGCAGCAAATCAGGTGGTACCGCGGAACTTGTACAGTTGTCCGTCCTGAATGATTTTTTAGGATAGACGACTTTTTTTATTACAAAAAAGTCTAACATGATGAAAGAAAAAGGAGAAAAAAATGTCAGATATGTACCGCAGCAAGACTATGGATAAGATTTCTGAGAGCGATATCGGGTCCCAGTTAAAGATCGCCGGGTGGGTGGAAAATATCCGTGACCACGGCGGAGTGTCATTTATTGATTTAAGAGATATGTATGGCGTTATGCAGGTCGTGTTAAGAGACGGAAGTCTTTTAAATGAAGTGAGAAAAGAAGAATGCCTTTCCATCGAAGGGATCATTGAGCACAGGGACGAGGAGACTTATAATCCGAAGATTCCCACGGGAACGATCGAACTGGAAGCCCATAAGATTACAGTGCTCGGAAAGGTATATACCGACCTTCCGTTTGAAGTTTCAGGGTCCAAAGAGATCCGTGAGGATGTCCGTTTAAAATACCGGTATTTAGATTTGAGAAACCGCAAAGTAAAGGACAATATCAAATTCCGCTCCGAAGTCATCAGTTTCCTGAGAAGAAAGATGAATGATCTTGGATTTATGGAGATCCAGACACCGATCCTCTGCGCATCTTCACCGGAAGGGGCAAGGGACTATATTGTTCCGTCCAGAAAATATAAAGGGAAGTTTTATGCACTCCCTCAGGCTCCGCAGCAGTACAAACAGCTGCTGATGGTATCCGGCATCGACAAATACTATCAGGTTGCGCCTTGTTTCAGAGATGAAGATGCCCGCGCCGACCGTTCTCCGGGAGAATTTTACCAGCTGGACTTTGAGATGAGTTTTGCCACACAGGAAGATGTCTTTAAAATCGGTGAGGAAGTGCTGGCAGAGACCTTTAAGAAATTTGCACCGGAAGGGTCCGTTGTGACAGACACGCCATTCCCGGTTATCAGTTATAAGCAGGCGATGCTGGAATTTGGAACGGACAAACCGGATTTAAGGAATCCTCTCAGGATCGTGGACGTGACAGACTTTTTCCAGAGATGTACTTTCAAGCCGTTCCACGACAAGACAGTGAGGGCCGTGAAAGTCCACGCAAATCTCTCAAAAGGATTCCATGAAAAGCTCCTTAAATTTGCACAGTCCATCGGCATGGCAGGACTCGGATACCTGGAAGTAAAAGAAGATATGTCCTACAAGGGACCGATCGACAAATTTATTCCGGAAGATATGAAGAGCGAGCTTGCAAAGAAGGCACATCTTGAGGCAGGGGACGTAATCTTCTTTATCGCAGCAAGTGAAAAACTTGCCTGTCAGTTTGCGGGACAGATCAGGGACGAACTTGCCGCCCGCCTGGATCTCTGTGAGAAAAATGCGTACCGTTTTTGTTACATCAACGATTTTCCGATGTATGAGACAGACGAGGAGACAGGGCAGGTGACCTTTACACATAATCCATTCTCTATGCCTCAGGGAGGACTTGAAGCGCTGAATGAAAAAGATCCTCTGGATATTCTCGCATACCAGTACGATATCGTCTGCAATGGAGTGGAACTTTCTTCCGGTGCGGTGAGAAACCATGATCTGGATGTCATGGTTAAGGCATTTGAGATCGCAGGATATGATGAAGAGGCATTAAAAGAAAAATTCGGAGCGTTATATAATGCATTCCAGTTCGGTGCGCCTCCTCATGCTGGAATGGCCCCGGGAGTCGACCGAATGATCATGCTCCTCAGAAATGAAGAAAACATCCGCGAAGTGATCGCCTTCCCTATGAGCGGAACTGCACAGGATTTGATGTGCGGTGCGCCGGGAGAAGTATCGGAGCTTCAGCTCAGGGAAACACACATCAAGGTAAGGGATTAACTGTTAAAAAAGCCGTACATTCAGAAATGAATGTGCGGCTTTCTGCATATATATGGTAAATAATAAAGTTTGTACAGGGGGAAGGCCTTTTGGGTACGCTTCTTCAGATTATTTTTATCAACCTTGTCGTGTCTCTGGACAATATTGGCGTCATCGCCATGGCAACCAGGGGGCTTTCAAAGCGCCGTGCCAAAGCGGCCAGAGATCTGGGCGTCTGGCTGTCTATCCTTCTTAAGATGATCTTTGTGGGGATCATCGGATTTTTGTTCAGGATTCCATGGCTTCACATCAGGATACTGGGAGGTGTGATGCTTTTGTATGTCACTTTCACGATGATGAAGGAAAGCGGAACGGGAAGTGAAAAGCGTGAACAGACAGAACAGAAGGATAACTTTTGGTTTGCCATCATTTCCATTGTGGCAGTAGATGTGAGCATGAGTTTTGACAACGTACTGGCTATACTCGGGGTCGTGTCTGCGGACGGCGGCGGTCTGCATATGAGAGAATTTCTGCTGATCTTCGGCGGTCTGGCATTTTGTGTGCCGCTGCTTTTGTGGTTCAGCGGAACCATCGCAGAGTGGATGGAAGAGTTTCCAGTCTTAAATGATATCTGCTCCGGATACCTTGTCTACACTGCAGTCAAAATGATGATGGAAGATGAGTTCGTATCTCTTTTCCTTCAGGAGATTAATTTTTCCATCGCAGCTCCGTGTGCGGCATTGGCCGGTATTCTTGTGGCCTGTTTTAAAGTCTATTCAGAGGGGAGGGATTTTAAATATCACAGCGGAAAGATCATCGTGGCCTGTGTCACGGCTCTTTCCTGCTATGCAGTCATGGACATGGCAGTGCTCTCTTACCTGAGCACCGGGCCGTCTCCGAAGGGATACCAGCTGAGTCTGGAAGCCCTCTACGGTTTTCTGCCAAAAGGGATCAACGCGGTCCATCTCACCTCCATGTCCTCGGGTGTACTGGAACTGTGCGTGGCCGTCTATACGGCAGATGTGATGAGGCGGAGGGAGCTGTCCTCATTCTTCTGGAGATACATAAAAGTAGAAAATACGATGGCAAGACTTCTGCTGTTTCAGACGGCCCTCTATGTCATAGGGCTGACGCTTAACTTTGGGCTGGGAAAACCGGATGTGTGGATGTTCATCTCCGAACTGCTCTTTGAATTCCTGTTGATGAGTGTCTATGCAGCGGTCTTTGGGCTCCTGTGTTTTTCCTTTAAAAGCGGGGGATTGGGACTGGGGATGAGCCTTTTGTTCCTCCTGCTGGAAGCGGTCATATCCTCTGTGCTGATGCTCGACGAGACCAGCGTGCTGGCGGGAATGTTCCCGAATTATTATCTGGAAAACATGGAAAGCCATATGCACGATATGATCTTTATCATGCGAGGGATCTTTATGTCGGCGATCTATATATTGCCTGTGCTGATGATTGGGGAGAGAAAAAATAACAGACATTTCAGGTGTTTTTAAAAGAGTGAGGAATTGCAGTAATAAAGTTGTTATCACGGTTTTGACTTGCGGAAGGTATTTCAGATTATATCTCGTATGAGTCATTGATTCTCCTTTTCAATCCATAAACGCAGATTTCCAAATGACTATGCCGCCTTTTCAGAGGCAGAAAGGTGTGCTGCCGCGTAGCGTTCACAATGCTCTTGAAAGGTTTCCCGATAAAAGCTACGTTCAAAAGAGCGATCGACATCCAGGTAAAGTCAGAACCGACATCAGGACCGACAGAAAGGTAAGGGATGCTGTCAAGCATCTGAAAAACTTGTTTGTATTTCATAAGTTTATCCTTTCTGGCAGGCATCCATTTCCAAAAGGTGGATACACAACCTGGCGGCTTAATCCCCCTCTATTATAAATATAAAAAATGCCTACCCTGTCGACCAAACGGGGTAAGCGTATCTAGCTGCGGGGGTTATCCCGCCGTAATCTCCCCGCAGATAAGCTGGAAGCTTTCAGTTACCATTCCCAGGTAGTCTTCATCAACCAGGACAACTAACGTATCGCCGGAGTGTACCACAGTGCTTCCTTTGGCGATAATCTCTTCTTTGCCCCGGCTGATGGTGACGATCAGGCAGTGTTCCGGCCAGGCCACATCTTTGATTTTTTTTCCCACAGCAAGACAGGTTGTTCCGGCAACAAAGCTTGAGAGCACTTTTCCCTCTGCGGCATCCGTTGTTTTTAATCCCTTCTTTGCAAGGATGCGGCCCAGAAGACTTTCGTAGATTGGCTCACTTTTCAGAAGATGGGCAATCACATAGGCAGTCAGTGATACAACGGCCAGGGAAAGAAAATGTTCAAAAGTACCTGTCATTTCCGCAATCAGAATGACGCCGGTGATCGGGGCTCTGACGATGGCAGTGAAAAATCCGGCCATAGCAAGGATAATAAAGTTAATGATGTAATCCTGACTGATGCCTGTAAGTCCTGTGACAGAGGTTCCATAAATAGAACCGATGTATGCGCCAAGTATCAGGAGAGGGAAGAAGATGCCTCCCGGTGCTCCGGAGCCAAAGCTGACAGCCGAAAACAGAAACTTGACAAGGAGCAGAAGCACCATAGTTCCGATCAAAAGATGTCCGGTCTCCAGGCGTTCGATCATGGCATGGCCTCCTGCGAGTACAGAAGGAAGGCAGTAGCACAGCACACCCGATACGAGGAACGGGATTACGGTCCTGTACTCCGGTTTCAGGAAGGAGAGTTTTTTGTAAACATCCTGTCCTTTCAGCATGACACGGTTATATATGGCCCCGGCAGCACCAAGGATGATCCCCAGCAGGATCAGCAGGCCGTAATATTTAAGCGGAAGGGCCGACTTCAGCCTGAATTCAAACACCGGAGATAATCCGAATACATTTTTAGAAATAAAATCCGAGGTCAGGGCACCGGCAGTGACACAGACCAGCATGGAACTGTTAAAGTTCTTCTGAATTTCTTCCAGAGCAAACATAATGCCTGCCAGAGGTGCGTTAAAAGCAGCGGCCAGACCCGCGCCGGAACCGCACACTTCCATGATCCTTTCCTTTGTCTTGCTCTTTCGTGTGATCTTTGCAAGCCCTTTGGCGGCCATGGCGCCCAGTTGGACAGAGGGGCCTTCACGTCCAAGAGACAGACCGCCAAGGATCGAGAGTGTGCCGCCTGTGATCTTTGTGATCAGTACGCTGATCCAGTTCTGGCTTATGTATCCTGTCATCTCCCCCTGTACCTGGGGGATACCGCTTCCGGAGCACATTTCATCCCAGCTGACCAGTCTGCCTACGATCAGGCCGAGGACTACCAGGACGGCAAACCAGCCTGCGATATAGAAGGCATTTCCTTTTGTAAAGTCTATAATGCGGAACAACAGAGATTCCGCGTGATTTAATAAAATACGGTAGATGACGGCAATACAGCCGGCAACTATCCCCACCATGAGTCCGTCGAATACGATAGAGACGGACAGAGAGTGGGGATTTTCAATTTTTGAAGTTTTCATATGCGACAATCCTCCTTTGTCAAGATTATTTTATCACAAGATGTGCCAAAGAAAAAGGAATCTGCGCATTTCTCAAGTTTGCAAAACAGGGCCTTATAGTTTATAATACACACGTATATTATATAGAAATTTAAGCAACAGATTGGAGAACAGAGTATGCCACCGATTACAAATGACTGGGCTGAGCATCTGAAAGAAGAATACAAAAAGCCGTATTATAAAAAGCTGTATCAGACAGTGACGGCTGAGTACGCACAAAAGAACATCTTTCCGCCGGCGGATGATATTTTTAACGCGTTCCACCTGACGCCTTTGAGCAAGGTAAAGGTGGTGATCTTAGGCCAGGACCCATACCACAATGTAGGACAGGCCCACGGGCTGTCTTTTTCTGTGAAGCCGGGAGTACAGACACCGCCGTCCCTGGTCAACATTTACCAGGAACTGCACGATGATTTGGGCTGCTACATACCGAACAACGGATATCTGACCAAATGGGCTGAGCAGGGTGTCCTGCTTTTAAATACTGTTCTGACCGTCCAGGCGCACAAGGCGAATTCCCACAAAGATATCGGATGGGAAGAGTTTACGGACGCTGCGATCCGCATATTAAACGAGCAGGACCGCCCGATCGTCTATCTTCTATGGGGAAGAAATGCCCAGAATAAAAAATGGATGCTTACCAACCCGAAACAGCTGGTGCTTGAAGCCCCTCACCCGAGTCCTTTTTCTGCGTCCAGAGGGTTTTTCGGATGCCGTCATTTCAGCAGGACCAACGAGTTTCTGAAAGAACACGGCATTGAGCCGGTGGACTGGCAGATTGAGAATATATAGGAGCGAAGCATGAATAAAATTGTATTTTTAGACATTGACGGCACTTTGTACTGTGACGGGATCGGTATTCCGGAGTCTGCTCAGAGGGCCGTGGCTGAGCTGATAGACAAAGGGTGTAAAGTGATGCTCTGTACCGGAAGAGCTTACGGCATGGTACCGGAATCCTATATGGAACTGGGTTTTCACGGCATGATCGCGGCGGCAGGAGCCCATGTGATCTGTGAAGGCAGAGAGCTGTGCAATGATCAGGTTTCCGGTGAGAACCTGCGAAAGGTCATTGATTACGGACAAAAACATGGGATCGGGATCGTTTTAGAAGGCGTGAAAGGGAGCTATTATGACCCGGAAAATCAGGACGGTTTTTATCTGAAAGTGGTGGAAAGGCTGAGAGAGACCACGACCCCTTATATATATCCGCTGTCCCAGGCAGAGGCAGTGAACAAATGGACATACCATCACATGGACTTTGCGCAGAAGGAATATGTGGAGGAGATGACCGGGGGAACTATGAGCGGTATCATACATAAAGAAGTGAATTCCGTAGAGTTTATCCCTTCAGGGGTCAATAAAGCCACCGGCATCAGGATGGTGCTGGATCATTTTGGGATCGGCCGGAAAGACAGCTATGCATTTGGAGACAGCGCCAATGACATTGAGATGTTAAATTATGTACAATACGGGGTTGCCATGGGAAATGCAGTCCCTGAACTGCTGGAACAGGCCGAATACAAAACGGAGCCTGCAGACCGGGACGGCCTGGCACTGGGACTGAAACGCCTGGGGCTGATCGGGTAGGAGCTGCCTATGAAAAAAGTTCTGAAAGCATTTGCATCAATCCTTCTGCTGGTACTGGTCTTTATGCTGCCGAATATGGTGTCATCGATCCAGAGCCGCATCCACCAGAAGGAACAAAAGAAGATTGTCACAGAGGTAAAAAAGACCCACAAAGACCTGTTTGAGACCAAGTACGGTTACCAGAGCCTTTCAAAAGAGGGCAAAAGGGTTTACAGCCTCATGTACTATGGGATTTTCAACAGAAAAAAGGAGATCGAGATTGAGCAGGTTACTACAAAGCGGATGGAGGATATTTTAAAGCAGATGGAATCCGACTGCCCTGAACTGTTCTGGTTCGATTTTACCGGAAATATCAAATGGAAGACATCGGGAACGAAGAAAAACGTCGTGTTCCTGCCCCATTATATTTTTACGGAAAAGCAGACCAGACAGTACGATAAGAAATTGAAGAAAAATCTTGCCGTGTATCTTTCCTATGCAGACAAAAAAGAGACGGAATATGAGAAGGTCTATACTGTTTATGAGCATCTGACCAGGAGGATCTCCTACCGGGAGGGCAGCAGATATAATCAAAACCTGATCAGCGGCATGGTCAATGAAGAGACTGTCTGTACAGGATATGCCAAGAGTCTTCAGTATATTTACCAGAAGATGGGCATCCCGTGCCGGATGGTGTACGGAAGGGCCAACGGACAGAATCATGCGTGGAATCTGGTACAGATCGAAGGAACCGACTGTTATGTGGACCCCACCTGGGGAAGCAATAATCAGAAGATGTCCAAGGGGTTTTTCGGGATGACTGAGGAGGAACTTCTGAGGGGACACACTCTGGATCAGGGACTCAAGGTGCCCAAATGCAGTTCAAAGAAGAACAATTATTATGTGAGGCAGAATCATTACTACAGGCAGTTTGAATTGGGGAAGATCTATAACCAGCTCTGTGAACAGAAAAATCAGGGGCAGATCAGTTTTCAGATGGGCAGCCGGAAAGAATATGAGAAGGCCTGCCGGCAGCTGATCACCGACAGAAAGATTTTTGATCTGCTGAGAAGAGTGCCCGGATTCGGGGCAAAAAAGATGGAAGTGACTTATTATACAGACCGCCAGCTATACATTATGACAATTAATTTCAAATAAGAATTATGAGGAAAAACATATGAAGAAATATGTAAAACGATTACTGGTAATGCTTACAGCAACTGTACTGGTGACAGCAGGGACCGTGCCGGCAAAGGCGGCAGAGAGAGGACTTGCCACAAAGGAAGACACAAATGCAGAGAAGCCGTCGATCAACGGAGTCTGCGGAATATTGATGGATGCCAAGACCGGGAAGATCCTCTATGCAAAAAACATTGACAAGAAAAGCTATCCGGCCAGCATCACCAAGATCCTGACGACTTTGGTGGCGATAGAGAACAATGATGATCTGTACTCCACAGTCAAATTCTCCAGACATGCTGTAAACAGCATTGAGCCTGGAAGCACTCACATCGGCATTAAGACCGGCGAGGAGATTCCGCTCATCGACGTCCTGTACGGGATCATGCTGGAATCCGCAAATGAAGCCTGCAATGGTGTCGCGGAGCATACAAGCGGCAGCATCGAAAAATTTGCGGGCCTGATGAATAAAAAAGCGAAAGAAATCGGCTGCAAAGGGTCTCATTTTATGAATCCCAACGGCCTTCACAATGATAAGCATTATGTGACGGCGAGGGATATGGCGTTGATCACGAAAGCGGCTCTTCAAAATCCGATGTTCCGCAAGATCGCATGTTCTTCTCATTATTTTATGTCCGGAACCAACAAGGAGAAAAAGGGCAGAGAGTTATGGAATCACCACAAGATGGTAAAACAGACGATGTTCTTATACAAAGGCGTGGAGGGCGGAAAGACCGGTTATACGACAAGAGCCGGCGGTACTCTCGTAACTTTTGCAAAGCGCGGGGATACGGAACTGATCTCCGTGATCCTGCGGGGAAACGGATATGAATTGTACAGGGATACGATCAAACTGTTTGATTATGGTTTTAAGAATTATAAATCCGTGGCGCCTTTTGCGGGATTAAACTGCGACCTTTCAGAGAGCCGGGAAAATCCGGTCACTCAGATGGCATGTAAACTTTCTCCGTACCAGCTTCCGCTGGGCGGCAGCTTAAGTGACTTTTCTGTGCTGCTGACCAAGGACCAGGATTCTGCTGAGCTGAAAGTATATACCGAGAACAATAAAATTTATGCCTCTTATGGAGATGAAGATCTGGGATCAACCAAGATCAGTTATTAAAAAATTTTCAATGCCGGAAAAGCCCTTTATAAAGATTTTTCCGGCATTATTTTAAATCCGTTCAACACTTTTGTAAACGATAGGGCTGTCATATCGAAAAGTTCTCTTTCCGTTTACTTTCATAATTTCAGAAACTTCTAAATATTCTTCTGAAAAGCGTTCAAATAAAGTGAATTTCAGCACAGGGGAAAACATGCTTTCTGAGGGTTTCAGATCCCTGAAATCAATACCGGTTAAATTTTCGTAGGTAAATGTGTCTTTTTTTAATTCACCGGGAGTTTCGTATGAAGTCAGATTCCTGATTTTATCATTGCAGACCGTATTTTCGTGTTCAGCAAAAGGGAATTCAATTCCGTTCTTTTTCATCTTTTCATATTGTTCAGAGTTTTGAAAGTGTTCTGGTCAGATGGCCCGCATCCAGCTTCAAGGCAAGGGATATTTCTTTGGGCGAACATGTTTCTTTCTTGCCGACAAAAATAAGAATGAACAGCTGTCCGTAAGTTACATTGATCTCTGCAAGTTTTTCCGTACAATACTGCGTAAATTGTTTACGGAGAACTGACACATAAAAGGCAAAAGATTCGGTCATTAATGATTACCTCCATATATTTGACTAAGTCAAATAATATATAATAAAAAAACTGCCCCCAACCGTTAGATTTTTGATCTGACTTTTGGGGGCCGGCTCATCAAGCAATATGTTTTTATATATGGGATTACTGGGGATCTTGTCTCTGCACAAGAATATTTAATGCCTCCGGAACGATAGAAATCTTTACCGGGAGTCCCTCGCTCAGGATCTCACCGTCATAGTCAATGGCGATCTCACTGTCTGTGGATGCCTGTTCGATAAAGATCTCTTTCGTCTGAAAATACTCGATGGACGGGTGATTTTGGTGGCTGCCCTGGAGCCATTTTACTATCAGATCAGGAGTCGTTAAAAATTCGATCTTTTTGAGGATCAAGACGTCCAGATAGCCGTCTGATACAGAAGCCAGCGGTGCGGCGGTCGGGAAACCTCCCACACTTTTTGAGTTGGCTACTAAAAAGACCATGGTCTCCGTGGTTTCTGAAAATTCGCTGCTGGTGTACTTTAATACCATATTTTTGGAAAACTGCTTCGGCAGTTCTTTGATGCCTTCCAGGTAATATGCCATCTTCCCGAGGACTGCTTTTTTGTCTTTCGGAACTTTATAAGCAATATCGGTGAGCAGGCCGCCGGCCAGGACATTGATAAAATATTCATCGTTGACCTTACCGATATCCACTTTTTTTGTCTGGAAATTCTTTATCATACCACAGAACTCTTTGGCTGTCTGAGGCAGGTTCATATAAGTGGCAAAGTCATTGACAGTTCCTGCGGAGATGATAGCCAGGGGGATATTACTCTGGCTGACCACTAGTCCGTTGGACACTTCGTTTAAGGTACCGTCACCACCCACAGAGACAACATAGTCGTATTCTCCGGGCTTTAAGGCTGCCGCCCGGTGCTTTGCATCATCTTTTTTCTTTGTATAAAAAACATCAATGTGTGGAGTGATTTGTTTTAAGATCAAAGTCGACATGATTTCCTGCAGTGTAGCTTCAACATTTTGTTTCCCCGAAGAGGGATTGATGATAAATAAGGCTTTCATGAGATCCTCCTTGTTGTATTCCATTCCCCGCAATTATGTACGGAAGATTATTTTACTTAGAGTTTACCATAGAAAGGCCGGGGTCGCAATGTTCAAAAAAGTTGACATTACAATGAGTACCTCTTGTATTTCTAAATAAACTATTTATTGTGAGAATGAACCAAGGCGAAAGGATAAGGAGAGATGAGGGACGAAAACTTCTGTAAAAATCTTTGTTCATATGTGGAGAAGGCAAAGCAGGGAGATGAGACAGCGTATGAACATCTGAACCGGCAGCCCGGGCATCGGTTCTTCCTGCCTGAAAGTGATCCTGACCTGAAATCATAAGGTGACATTTGATACTGACGGAGGGAAAGAGATTCCTGAGGAACAGACGGTGAAAGACTTCATCCGTGACTTTGAGAGATGCTGCGGTGAGAGGAAGACCGTGTTGGATTTTTAGAAAAAAAGAGATGTCAGCCGTTAGCATGAAGGGCTCTGGAATTGTACCAGAGTCCTTTTTGTGATTTTAACCACTTTAATAAAAATATGTGCATTTTGTCTTGACAAAGAGGGTTTAGGTGGATATAATAAACCTACAGAGAACATAATCACACTTATATGAAAGTATGAACACAAAGGTGTATAAAACAAAAACAGGAGGATATTATTTTGAAGGTTTACAGACAGGAAAAGCTCAACAAAGATCTGCCGGGGATCATTTTGCTGAGCCACGGACCGTTTGCAGTCTCACTGGTAGAAACTGCACAGATGATTTTCGGAGACAGTGAAAACATCGCAGCCTTTTCTCTGGAAGCGGGAGATGATATTGACAAGTACAGAGAAGATTTTGCGGAAATGATTGAAGCATTTCCGGAGGGAAGCCTGATTATGGTTGACTTGTTCGGCGGAACACCGTGCAACCAGGTCATGAGATACATTCAGGAGACAGGAAAGGCACTGGAAGTTGCGGCAGGGATGAATTTACCTATGCTGATCAATGCAGTAATGTCCAGGGAAGAACTCAAAGGAAAAGAATTCAGCATGGACACTGTGGAAAATGGAAAAAAAGGAATCTTCAGAATCGATGTGGAAGGATTTCTTAATGATGACGATGATGAGTAAACAACCATAAATATAAAAAAGGAGAGAGCGTATGGCAAAGAAATTAGCAGTAAGAGTGGACGATCGGTTAATTCACGGGCAGGTGGTAACGCAGTGGGTCAATGTCTTTAAAGCGCAGCACATCGTGGTCATAGACAACAATGTGGCGAAAGACAAGATGCAGAAAAGCGTATTAAAGTTCGCAGCGCCGCCGGATATCAAAGTCAGTATTTTCTCTGTGGACAAAGCAGTGGAAGCATGGGAGAAAAATCAGTTCGGGACGAAAAATGTGTTCGTACTTTTCAGGGATGTAAATCAGATCGCCGAACTCCAGGAAAAAGGGGTGTCCTTTGAAGAGATAACCATCGGACAGATGGCGATCATCAATGACAGAAAGCAGATTTATAAACAGGTAGGTTTGTCAGAGAGTGAGGCACAGACTTTAATGGATATTGAAAAGACCGGAGTGAAGTTATATTTCCAGATGCAGCCTACAGACAAAAAAGAGTCGTTGGAGATCATGAAGAAAACATTTCCTGATCTGCACTAATTTATTTACATAGGAGGAGAGAAACTATGACGATTACAATTTTACAGGCTGTTCTGCTTGGTTTATTCTGCGGGATAGCAAAATGCTGTGTTCCTTATACAGCCGGCGCTTTCATGTTCAATACCGTCATTTTTAACGCGGTGGTTGTCGGAGCCGTGCTCGGAGACATGCCGCAGGCGATGATTATAGGAGCATCACTGCAGCTGATTTACCTGGGAGTCATCTCAGCGGGCGGAAATCAGCCGTCAGATCCTTGTCTGGCCGCTTATATAGCAATTCCGGTTGCTATGGCTTCCGGGCTGAACACTACAGCAGCAGTTGCCTTGGCAGTGCCGGTTGGACTTCTGGGAGCACAGATTACAAATCTGATCTATTTAATGGCCGGATTTTTTGCCCAGAAAGGCGATACATTCGTAGAAAAGGGCAATGCGGCAGGGATGACCAGATGGTCGGTTATATACTGTGCCATCGCAAGAATTATCTGCTTTGGTGTCCCGGTTGCTATCGCGTTATATTTCGGAAGCGGTGCTCTTCAGGGTGTGCTGGATAACATACCTGCAGCAGTGACAAATGGCTTATCTGCAATGGGAGCCTGTCTTCCGGCCGTTGGTTTTGCCATCATTGCGAACCTGATTTCAAAACCAAAATATATTCCGTTTTTCTTTGCAGGCTTTTTCCTGATCCAGTATACGAAGATCGGAACCATTCCCCTGCTGATGGTGGGAGGATTCCTGACATTCCTTTACATCACATTTAAATCCAACGAGTTCCAGGGGGAGACAGACGAGGATGATGACGACGAAGATGAGGAAGAAGAACCGGCAGAGAAGCTGCTGAGCAAAAAAGATATTCTGAAATCCTGGGTGATCTGGTGGTTCAGCGCAGAGACCTGCCACAGCTTCGAGAGAATGCAGGCACCAAGCTTTTGTACCTCTTTAGTGCCGGCACTGAAAAAGTTCTATCCCGGAGAGGAAAACAAACCGCGCTATATTGAGGCATTAAAAAGAAATATGACATTCTTTAACACAGAAGCACACTGGGGTGGAGGACCGATCCTCGGACTTACCTTAGCGCTGGAAGAAAAGAAGTCACGCAATTACGAAGCGATTCCGGGAGAAGTTATTATGAATCTGAAAACCGGTTTAATGGGACCGCTGGCAGGTATCGGTGATACGATTTCATGGTCAACCCTGATGTACCTTCTGATCGGTTTATTCCTTCCGCTTGCCAAGAAAGGAAATCCATTGGGCGGCATCGGGCCAATTGTACTGCTGACCGTGATCTGCTTTGGAATCGGATATTTTTTGACACAGAAATGCTATACTTTCGGATACTCTTTTGCAGAAAATATGCTGAAGTCAGGCTTAGTCAACAAGATCATTGCAGGAGCAAGTATTTTAGGACTGTTTATGATGGGAGGGCTTGCCTCTACCTATGTGACAGTATCCACACCGATTAAATTTGCCACAAGCGCATACACTACGACACTCCAGTCCATTTTTGACTCTATCGTACCGGGACTGCTTCCGCTGATCGTTGTGCTCTGTGTATGGGGATATCTTTCAAAAGTAAAAAGAAATTATTTTGCGGCCACTTTGGGAGTTACAATAGTCTCTTTAGTATTGGGATGCTTGGGAGTTATTATTTAATTGAGCTGATTCTTTCGATTGACGTGTCCTCCCGGAGTTATGTATACTAGAAATATAGATTGAAAACAGAAAGGCGTGGGCAAATTGAGAGAAGAAAGATTCATCATCAAAGTAGTAGAAATGCACTATAAACAGGGAATGTCACAGCTGGAGATAGGGAAAAAGCTGAATGTCTCGAGGACGACCATCTCGAGGACCCTGGCTCAGGCCAGAAAAGAAGGATACGTGCAGATTAAAATCAATTATCCGGACGGGGCCATGACAAGTACAGAGACAATCCTGGAAGAAAAGTTTCATTTAAAAGAGGCAGTGATCGCCTGTGTAAAAGATGGTGAAGAACTCAGCGAAGAAATTGCCTTTTATGCGTCAGACTATATACTGAGAACGCTGAAGAACCATATGACTCTGGCCCTCACAAGAGGGGTGACCCTGCAGAAGACGGTGGAGTGTCTGGCCAAGGACGTGAGACTGAGGTTCCTCAAAGTGGATGACGTCAACGTAGTGCCGCTGATGGCGACGACCAATATTCCGCCCACGGCAGAAAAAGCATACCGCCTGGCCTATTCTAATTACCTGATCGATGAAGTGGCAAGGATCATCAACGGCAACGGTTATCAGCTGCTGGCGCCGCAGTATGTGACCTCCTCGGAAGTAAAAGAACATTTTCTGAATGAAGACAGTGTAAAAGAAGTCATGGATCTGGCCAGATCCGCAGATGTGGCAGTGATGGGAATTGGAACCATCAGCCAGAATTCGGCTATCATCAATGCAGAGATCATTCCGGTGGAAGAGTTTGATCGAATGCAGGAAAAGGGCGGAACAGGAGAGATTCTCTCACATGTTGTCAATGAGAACGGAGAACTCATCGAAGATGATTTTGAAGGAAGGCTGATCAGTTTAAGCCTGGATGACCTGAAGAAAATACCGATCCGTGTCGGCGTCGCTTACGGCATGGAGAAAAAGGATGCGATCTTAAGCGTCCTGAAAGGCCGGCTGATCAATGTGCTCATCACAGATGACGAAGTGGCAGAGTATCTGGCAAAAGTAGAATTATAATCATAAAATCCCAAAGAAGCATGTTCTTTGGGATTTTTTCTTTTGATATAGAAAGGCAGAAAAATGGAGATTTGTATTAAAGAAAAGTTAGAAGAGAAAACACCTCATGCATTTGAGAAGAAAGTCCTGGACAGGGAGATGGCAAAAGGGGAGCCGAGGGTCGGCATGTTCTATCAGAAAAACCAGGTTCCGTCGGAGGATCTGGATCTGGCCCTTCTGCGGACAGAGATGAAACGGGAAGGAGAGGATATTACCACAAGTGAAATCCAGGAGCTCTCTAAGATTATTAAAATAAAAGATCATATGATCAATATCCATATATACAGGGGAAAGGACACCGGAAAGAAAAAGAATGCGGTGCTGTTCATCCATGGGGGTGCATTTTTTGGCGGGGATGTAAAGACAAAAGGTAACCAGTGCCGGTATCTGGCAGAACAGGCAGATGCAGTGGTGATCTCACCGGAATACCGTCTGGCCCCGGAGACTCCATTTCCGGGAGCGGTAGATGATGTGATGGGGACTTTAGACTGGATTACAGAACATGCGGAAAAACTGAAGATCGATGAGGATAAGATTGCAGTCATGGGAGAGAGTGCAGGCGGCACTCTGGCTGCCAACTGCTGTCTTATGGATCAAAAAGAGAGAATCAAGCTGGCGGTTTATATTTATGGAGCCCTTGATCTGACTCCGGCAGAGAGGACACCGTATCACTGGGACTATTCTTTATATGACATGTATGAGGGGCAGAAGGATTATATTATGAACCGTCTGTTCCGTTTTAAAGAATTGACAGATTACATGGAAGACCTGTATGTGCAGAATGGATACTCCACAATGGACGGGGAGGTGTCTCCGCTCTACGCAGAAGATTTATCGAAAATGCCTAAGACTTTGATGGTTGAGGCAGAATTTGACTACTTTAAAATATGCAATGACGAATTTGTAAAGCGGCTCACTGAGGCGGGGATAAATACGGAGGTGATCCTGTATGAGGGCCTGGATCACGGATTTTTTGACCGGATCGGCTCACTTTTCCAGGCGGAAGACTGTATCCGGGAGATCGCCGAAAGAGTAAAAAGATTGTAGAAAAAGGAAATCTCCAATCCGTATCCGGGCACTGTGAATCTGGGATGATTGCAGTTTTAAAATAATTGTGGTAGGATTTGAAGAGAAAAATAAAATAAACTGGTGTGCCCGGATGAAATCCTGTTTGCAGGAGAAAACAGAACGGAAGACTGCCGGAAGCGGACATATGCCTGAGGGCTGTGTCTGCTTTTGGCAGTCGTTTTTTATTTAAGGAGGTTTTAAAATGTATGTAATGGTTGATCATTATGATTCCTATGTATATAATCTGGTGAGGGAATTTCAGATTCTGGGAGCAGAAATAAAACCGGTAAGGAGTGACTGCGCAGATTTTGAATCTCTGGAGCGGCTGCACGGGCAGAAGAAACTTCAGGGGCTGATCCTTTCTCCCGGTCCCGGAAGTCCCGGGGACTGTGTAAAATCCGTGGAGCTGGTGAGGAGGTTTACAGGCAGGGTTCCGATCCTCGGAGTATGTTTAGGGCATCAGATCATCTGTCATGCTTTCGGCTGCTGCATCATCAAAGGGTCAAGACCTATGCATGGGAAACTGACGCCTGTAAGGCACAGACAGGAGGAACTGTTCACAGGGCTTCCTCAGGATTTTCTTGTGACCAGATATCACTCTCTGACCGCGGACAAAGCAAGCCTTCCAGAGGCACTCAGGATAGACGCTGTCTCCCCGGACCGGGAGGTGATGGCGGTCAGCCACAGGTCAGAGCCGGTCTGGGGTGTTCAGTTTCACCCGGAAGCGGTACTTACGGAATATGGACTGGAACTGCTTGCAAATTATATGAGGCTGTGTGAGAGGTGGAAAGCATGAAGACAAAAGTAAAAAAGCTTAATTTTTATAAAGAGCCGGAAGAGGCTTTTTATCCGTACAGGAACGAAAAGTATGCCGTGTTTCTTGACTCTTCCATGAAGAATGAACAGGGCAGATATTCTGTCATCGCCCTGGAACCTTATCTTATTCTGGAGGAGGAAAATGGAGTGTGCAAAATAAACGAAGACATTTCCGGCGATCCTGTCGAGAAAGTTCTGGATCATTATCTGAAATTATATAAAGAAGAAAATATCACAGGACTGCCTGTGGTTTCCGGGGCATTTGGGTATTTGTCTTACGACTTCGGAAGGAAATTTGAGAAGATCCCGTCCAGACATGCAAAGACTTTAAAAATTCCGGATGCTGTGTTCGCTTTTTATGACCGTCTCATCATAGCGGACCAGAAAGAGAGAAGGCTTTATCTGGCCTCAAGAGAGGAACTCACCGGCGCCGCTGAAGCTTTTCAGGAGATGGAAGAGACACTGCTGAAAAATGCGGCCCCGGAGGTTTTGCAAAAACAGGAGGGGAGAACGCAGTTTTTTCCGGATTTCAGGAAGGAAGAGTATGAGAGAGCCGTGGAACAGATGATTACCTATATTGAAGAAGGGGATATTTATATTGCCAACATGACACAGCAGCTTTCAATCCCGGGAAAAGGAAGGTGTTATGATGTATTCCGATACCTGCGCACCTGCAATCCGTCTCCGTTTGGCGCCTATATGAATTATGGGGAATTCCAGGTGATCTGTGCATCGCCGGAGCGTTTTCTGAAAATACAAGACGGCACCGCTGTGACGAGGCCAATCAAGGGAACCAGAAGAAGGGGTGAAACCGAAGAGGAAGATGCAATGCTGAGAAGGCAGCTTTCAGAGTCGGAAAAAGACAGAAGCGAACTGCTGATGATCGTGGATCTGGAACGGAATGACTTAAACCGTGTGTGTACGCCCGGCAGTGTCCGGGTGCCGGAACATTGTGTGCCGGAGGAGTATGCCACCGTGTTTCATTTAGTCAGCACCGTGACAGGGAAACTGGAAGACCATATGTCTGTGGACAGGCTGATAAAAGCCATGTTTCCGGGGGGATCGGTAACCGGGGCTCCGAAGATCCGGGCGATGGAGATCATTGACCGGCTGGAGCGGAGCAGAAGGGGACTCTATACCGGTTCCATCGGATATTTCTCGCTGAACGGGGACTGTGACTTCAATATTGTGATCCGCACAGCAGTTTATAAGGACGGAAGATACCATCTGGGCGTGGGCGGCGGCATCACATGGGAATCAGACCCGGAGTTTGAATACGAGGAAATGATGCAGAAAGCAAAAGCGGTGCTGGAAGCCATCGCGGCAGGAGAGAGGAGACAGGAATCATGAGATTGCAGCCGGATGAAGGATATTATTTTGGAATCGGGGCTTTTGAGACAATGGCTCTGGAAGACGGAGTCCCGGTGTTTTTTGATCGGCATATGGAAAGGCTTGAGGGAGCTGCAAAATATTTCGGAATACCTTTTCAAAGAGAACCGGTAGAAAGAATGGTGTGGGATTATCTGGACCGGAACAAAGAAAAGCTTTCCGGGCATGATGCCCTGAAGGCTGCGGTGTCAGAGAAAAATTTTGTGGTTTCAGTGCATCCAAACCCATATGCGGGAAAAGATTCAGATACAATGGTTCGCACAGAGTACAGCCAGATCCGAAGAAACGAAACATCACCGCTCACATACTATAAGACACTAAACTATGCAGAAAATCTAATGGAAAAGAGGAAGGCAGCACAACAGGGATTTGACGAAGCTGTCTTTCTGAACGGAAAAGGAGAGATCACAGAGGGGACCGTATCCAATGTGTTTTTTGTAAAGGACGGGAAGCTTTATACCCCGCCGGTTTCCTGCGGGATGCTTCCTGGTATCATGAGAGAATATGTATGCCGGTCCTTTCAGGCAGAAGAGACTGTCATCCGGCCGGAGGACATAAAAATGTACGATGAAATGTTTCTGACCAATTCCCTTATGGGTGTTATGACTGTGGAGAGTCTGGGAGAGCATCAGTTTCACTCTGTCAAGACGGCACAGAGGCTGAGACGCCGGTGCAGCCCGGGGCATTTTCAGCCTGCCCTCTAGGTCTCTTTTCTGTCGTAGGTGCCTTTGATCCCCATCTGTTCCCGATACTTTGCGACAGTCCTTCTGGAGATAGAGATTCCCTTCTCTTTTAAAAGGGTGCAGAGCTTTTGGTCACTGTACGGCTTCCTCGGGTCTTCTGAGGCGACTAGTTTTTTTAAGATCGTCTTGATATCTCCTGTGCTGATGGATGTGCCGGAGGCAGGAGCAGCGCCGGAAAACAGAGATCTCATGGAGACGATGCCGCACGGAAACTGAAGATATTTGCCTTTGATGCCGCGGCTCACCGTGGAGACGTGCGTGTTGATATCCCCGGCGACGTTGTTCATGGTCATAGGCTTCAGACAGCCATGGTTTAAAAAGAAATCAGGCTGTCTTGCAAGAATGGCTTCTGTGATCTTTAACATGGTCTGTCTGCGATGGTCAATGCTTGCGATGATAAAACGGCACCGCTTATATTTTTTTTGAAAATATTCTTTCAGTTCCGGGTCTTTTGCGTCTCTGAGCATTTTTACATAATAGTCGTTCAGAGAATAATTTCCTACCCAGTCGTCGTTCAGCCGGATATCCCACTGGCCTTCCTGGTATGTGACGATGATATCCGGCGTGATATATTCGGTCCTCGCCGTTGAAAATCCCTGGAGCGGCTTGGAATTCAGGTTACGGATGACGGCAATGTTTTTTCGGACTTCTGCCGTACTGATCTTTAATTTCCTGGAAATGGTGCTGATATGGCCCAGGGCAATGTCATCCAGATGATCCAGAATGATCGTCTCCAGGATATCGGTTTTTTTGCCTTTCACCTCCAGCTGTTTGAGCAGACACTGGGACAGATTTTCAGAAAAGATTCCTACAGGTTCCAGATCGGAGAGCACGTCATAGCACATCCTGATCTCATGTTCCGGGATGGTTAAGAGAACGGAAAGTTCATGAACAGAAATCTTAAAGAAACCGCCGGAGTCCAGGCAGTCGATCATGAACTTCATGGTCTGCCATTCCATCGGTGTAAAATCGTTCTGGTTCAGCTGATCCAGCAAAAAGGTTTTGACTTCCTCCGTGTTTTCGGCCGGGATGTCAAAACTCTGGCTTTCAGAAACGGTATAGGAAGAGGAGGGCGGTGAATAATCCAGGATTGGATTTTCTATATATTCATTTTGCAGGAACTCAGACAGCTCCCCATTATCCAGTGCCAGTATATTCAAAGACTGGATCTGTGACTGGGACAGCTGCTGCTTTTGGTTCAGTTCCAGGCTTGTGCGGTAAGACGTATCCACGAAATCCTCCTCCTTTTCACGTGCTCATTTTAATATAGACATATTATATCATATATCTTTCTCCATGGCACGCTCCGCAAAGCAGGAGATTTCTTGGGTGTACAGGAGGGTCAGCCGGTGCATGGCTCTTGTGCACGCAATATAAAGCAGATTTCTGTCGTGTTCGGTTTTGTAAGTTTTGCTGTCTGCATCGGGGAGGATGACTTCATCAAATTCCAGGCCTTTGGACATCCTGACGGAAGTGACCGTGATGCCGTTCTGAAAACTGGTACTCTCGGGAGTGAGAAGATGGACTTCAAATTCTTTTGTAAGCAGATTAAAAACTGCAGAGGCCCCGGCATTTGTTTTTGTGATGATCCCAAGAGAAGAACTGCGTCCCTCTATAAAATGTCTGACAGCAGTTTTAAGTCTGTCAAGATGGTCCGCTTCATCGGCACAGGCATAGAAGGCAGGCGGTTCACCGCGGCGCTCCACCGGCTCTAAGGAGTCAGTACCAAGAATACATTTGGCAAACGTCATGATTTCATAAGTAGAGCGGTAGCTTTTCTTCAGTTCCGTAAACTTTCCAGCCTTATAAACAGTCCTGATATCTTCCAGGCTGTGAAGGTGATATGGATGTACGGACTGCCCGAAATCACCGATAATAGTTTTTGAACATGGAAATAAAAGATTGATGACAGCATACTGTATCGGAGTGTAATCCTGCATTTCATCGATCACCAGATGTTTTGTGATCCTGCTTACGTTTAATCCTTCAAAGGCAGCGCTCAGGTACAGAAAAGGATATACATCAGGCCATTCCAGAGTGCTTTTTGCTGGCAGCACCAGCATTTCCGGTACTCCCGCTTTTCTGTAAAAATCTTTGTATAGTGCAAGAGTACTTTTCACAGAAAGCATGGAAGTCAGCTTTTTCAATATTTGACTGGCCCTTGGCAGATCTTCCTGCATGGTATTTTCGGAATGAAAACGGTTACAGATATCGTCTGCCGTCATTTGCAGACGCTGCTTAACAGGGTGTTTTCTGTATGCGTCAAACCGTTTCGTGATCCATTCTTTTTCCGCCTTAAAATGGCCAAAGGATACATCGTCAGGAACAAAGATCTGATGGGGCATTTCTTCTATATAATTATCCATGAGACGAACAAAATCCAGTGATGATTTAAAACGGACTCTTTGTATATAAGACGCATCGCTTAATTCCAGGGGATCTTTTTCTGATTCAAAATCAACGGAATGTTCCAGCTGGATTCCGGCAAGTTCAAAAAAACTCAATTCATAGATGGGTTCCTCACCGAGTTCGGGGATGACATTTGAAATATAATCTCCAAACACTTTATTTGGGGAAAGGATTGTCACATTTTTGGAACTCAGCCGATCTTTCAAACGGTAGAGGAGAAATGCGATGCGGTGCAGTGCAATGGAAGTTTTTCCTGAACCGGCGGCCCCCTGGATGATCAATGTTTCAGTTTCTTCATCCCGTATGATCCGGTTTTGTTCCTTTTGAATCGTAGAAATGATCGTTTTCATCTTTTCACTGGAAGTATGGCTCAGCTCTTTTTGAAGGACATCGTCCTGTATATTTGCAGAAGTCTCAAGGGCATATTCAAGGACTCCGTTTTTGATGCCAAACTGCCGTTTCTTTGCAAGGTACCCCTCGATCCTGCCCGACGGCGCATCAAATCCGGCCGGCCCGATCTCGTAATCGTAGAACATACCGGATATGGGTGCCCGCCAGTCAAGGATCAAAAGTTCATATCCATGCCGGAAAGAAAAACGCCCGATATAATATGTTTCCGGCCTTAGGCTGCCTTTTTTGCAAAAATCGATTCGGGCAAAATAAGGAGAATCCTTCAATTTGCAGAGCCTTTCATACATTTCTGCTGCAAATGCGCCTGTGTGGTCTGTCTGTTTTAATAGCAGCTCATTTTGAAACATTTCATGGGGATCGATTTCTCCCCGGGCCTCGGACATATAATGTCTGGCATCTGTGTACTGCCGGTCCAGCCGGCTTACAGCTTCCTCCGCCTCGCGGAGTGCCTCGTCAAGCCTGGTCCGGATCAATGTAAGGTGCTCCCATTCATCCGGGAACTGTAATTCTTTATTTTCCATGATCCTGCTCCTCCCTGCTCAGAATAAACCTTTGTGTGGGATAGCCGAACTCAATGAGAAGTTCTGCCTCTGCAAATCCCAGGTCCTGGATTTCTCTGCGGTGCCCTGTGTCTGCCCTGTCTCCTTCTCTGAATGTGGTAATACTGATTTCTTTTCCGTTCAGCAATTCTGTCATGACTTTCTCAAGAAAGGCTTTTGGTATGCCCTTTTTTCTATACAGAGGATGTACACCCATGAAATCAATGGCACCGGTTTGGTACGAAAAGAGCATGATACCCACAGCGCAGTTTCCGTCTTTTAAGATCAATGCCTGCTTTGTTCTGATCTTTTGGCGCAGAATTGCTTCATATTCATCCTCATGCAGGTGGGGAAACCCGTCAATGACAAGGCGTACCAGTTCCATCCAGCAAGGGATGTCATCTTCTGCCGCGAATGTCACATTCCAGTTCGAAGCTTCTTTGCTGTTTAACATAGGATAGTTACCTCCAAAATCAAATTTAAGCTGAAGGGGATAGAATTTTTCATTTTCTCTGTATTTTCCTGGAGATGTCTTATACATTGCCGTAAAAATATTTGAAAAGGCCTGCTGGCTTTCATACCCTGACTTCAGAGCGATATCAAGAATCGGCTGTTCTGAAAAAACAAGCAGTTTAGCGGCTTCAGTCAGACGCCGGCGCTGAATATAATCGTGCAGAGTCAGGCCCACAGCAGCAGTGAACATCCGGTGCAGGTGGTATTTTGAATAGTGCATTGCTCCGGAGATGATTTCCAGGTCCAGTTTTTCGGACAGATGAGATTCAATATAGTCAATGACCGATACGATCTTTTCTATTTTTGTGTAATGCATTTTTTGATTCTCCTTTCACTGGAATTGATTATAACTGCACAGGACAGAAGGGTTTTCATCATTCTTGCGGTTTTCCTGAATAACAAAGAAAACAGGCTTATCGTTGGCTTATTCATTCATGATGGGTATACAAAGTGATCAAGCCCCTTTACTTTTTCTTCTGGGAGAGTAAAGGGGCTTATTTATGGAAAGAGACAAACTATTCCGTTATCCATTTGGTAATACAGCTGATGTCATTTCTCGGCCGGGGATCAGGGGATTCATCTGCATATCCGACTGCCAGCGCGGCAAAGAGCTGTCCTTGCGCGTGAAGCCATGTTGTCAGTTCTTCAAGGGCAAAGAAAATATCACAGATCCAGAGGCTTCCCAATCCCAGTTGACAGGCGGTAAGAGTCATATTCTGGATCGCAGCCCCGATCGACTGGGCGTTGCAGAGCTCAGAGATACGGTCTTCTTCTGTCAGAGAGCGCGACAGGTCAAGGCCTAAAGCATTGGTGATGAATATAGTAACCGGAGCCTGCCTCATGATTTCAAGCGTACAGCGCGCGCCGTTCAGATGAGCGCTGCTGTACGGCAGAAGGGGATTCACTTCTTCTCTTATGATACCCTGTTCCATAGCCGAGAGCATCCCGGCTTTTGCAGTGCCTGAGACGACGGTAAACCGCCATGGCTGCCTGTTTTTTGAGGACGGGGCCAGAATTCCGGCCTGAAGGATCTCCTCTATAATCATGGGAGATACATCAGTTTTTTTAAATTTCCGGATACTGCGCCGCTTTAAAATGGCGTCTATCATAATATAACCTCCTGAAAGCATAAACTAATTTATCAACATATTCCTGAGAAACAAAAAAAGTTCCGTTAAAACGGAACTTTTAAACATAGGCCTGGCGGGAATCGAACCCACAACGGCCCCTTAGGAGGGGGCTGTTATATCCATTTAACTACAGACCCGTGAAACACATCTATTATTGTAACGATTCATTTATGAAAAGTCAATGAAAAAAGTTGCATGGCGTTGACTTTTTCATATTTTTTCATTAAAGTAGTTAAATAGAATCTTTCTACGCTCGGCCGGAAATATGCAGGGAGGTAGTTTATGAAAGCGATCAATGATTTTGTATGGGGACCTGTCATGCTTGTGCTCTTGATGGGGACAGGTATCTTTCTGACCATACGCCTTAAATTTCTTCCGTGGAGGAATCTCCCCTATGCCTTAAGGATGGTGTTTGTCAGGGATAAGAGCGGGGGACAGGACGGGGATATCTCCGGATTCCAGTCATTGATGACAGCTCTGGCAGCTACCATAGGAACCGGAAATATCGTCGGCGTCAGCACCGCCATGGTCATGGGCGGCCCCGGGGCATTTCTGTGGATGTGGATCAGTGCCCTGTTCGGGCTTTCTACGAAATATGCAGAGAGTGTTCTGGCGGTGAAGTACCGGGAAGTCAATAAAAACGGAGAAATGTGCGGCGGACCTATGTATGCCATGAAGAATGGTTTTAAGATTAAATGGATCGGTCTCGTGCTGGCATTTTTCTTTTCCTTATTTACAGTATTTGCATCCTTCGGCATCGGGAATATGACACAGGCCAATTCCATTGCCGAGTCAATGGCAGGCCTTTGGGGCACTCCCCACTGGCTGACCGGAGCTGTGATCGCTCTGCTGGCATTGTCCATCCTGATCGGAGGGATCAAGAGCATCGGCAGGGTGTGCGGATTTTTCGTACCCAAGATGGCAGTATTTTATTTTGTGATGGGCATTGCTGTCATCTATATGAACAGGGCCAATCTAGGACAGGGAATCAGGATGATTTTTGAAATGGGACTCTCTCCGAGGGCTATGGCAGGGGGAGTCGGAGGTACGATTGTAGCAGGATTATTTTCTTCCATGAGGTGGGGAATCGCCAGAGGAATATTTTCCAACGAGGCAGGTCTGGGTTCTGCTCCGATCGTTGCGGCAGCGGCTAAGACGGATCATCCCTCCAGACAGGGATATATCAACATGACAGGGACTTTCTTTGACACGCTGGTCGTATGCAGTGTGACGGGTCTGATTGTAGCATCCTCGGGGGTGCTCGGAAGTGTGGATTCCCACGGCAGACTGATCACCGGGGCGGCGCTGACGATGAAAGCGTTTGAAAAGGCTCTTGGCCCGGCCGGGGAGATATGCGTCGGTCTGGGGATCATCATGTTTGCCTTTTCCACGATCATAGGATGGGAGTATTACGGAGAGAAAGCGCTGGAATACCTGGTGAAAAAGACTTCTTATATTAAATTATACCGGGTTGTATACTCTTTTGTAGTCTTTGTGGGGGCCACCGTGCCGCTTCAGCTTGTATGGAATTTCTCGGACACAATGAATGGGCTGATGGCAGTACCAAACCTGATATGCCTGCTTGTTTTACATAAAGTAGTAGTAAAAGAATGTTTTCGTTTTGAACAGATTAAGAAAGGACGATGAATTTATGAATAAGGTATTTGTGTTTTTAGCAGATGGTTTTGAAGAGATAGAAGGACTCACGGTCGTAGATATGCTCCGTCGGGCAGGGATCGAAGTCATTATGGTTTCTGTAGGGCCTTCTAAGATGATCACAGGCTCCCATCATATCGAAGTGGAGGCAGACTGTATGTTTCACGAAGTGCTGGAGCCGGAAGGAGCCATGTATGTGCTGCCGGGCGGAATGCCGGGCACCATTGCGCTGAGAGAGCATGAAGGGCTTGCGAAGCTTCTGAAAAAGGCGTATGATAATGGAAAATATCTGGCAGCGATCTGCGCCGCGCCGACAGTGCTCGGCAAGTATGGATTTTTAGACGGAAAGAAAGCGACCTGTTATCCCGGACAGGAGGATGGGCTTGGAAATGCGGAATATGTGACTGAATCCGTTGTCGCTGACGGCAAGGTGATCACCAGCCGGGGTATGGGAACTGCCATCCCGTTTGCGGGGAAATTGGTGGAACTTCTGCTTGGAACAGAGGCCAAAGAGAAATTATTGGAAAGCATCATATACGAGGAAAAATAAGAATGCAAAGTACAGAAAAAATAAGCATTTGGGAGCAGTTCTACATTGCCTGCACCAAACCGAGGCAGTATAAGAAGCTGCTGAACGTGAAAAAATGGAAGGTAGCTATATTTACATTGCTGATAGGCCTGGTCATTACTCTGCTTGGACCGGTGATGGATCTGGCAGGATTTGCTGTGAGTGTGGGAGGCCCGAGAAACTTTGTCATGAACCGGCTGCCTGCCTTTGAACTGAGAGACGGGCAATTAAAGCTGGAACGCGCTATTGACTTTAATCTGGGCGCACTCCATATCTCGGCAGATTCAAATAAAAAGTCCATTGGGGCAGATGACTTCGATGATAAATATTCCGATGAAGTTCATTTTTCAAAGAATAATATGGTGATTAAGACTTCTGTCATGGGACAGACCATAACAAAGAATTTCAGTACCATGAAAAATGTCACATTTACGAATCAGGATATGGCGAATCTGCTTCCATTGGTATATTTCCTGATATTTGTCTCACTGCTTTTTGTATATGCAGGAATCGTCCTTCAGTATCTGTTTTACTGTCTGCTGATCTCCTGGCTGGTGTCTCTGAATATGAAAACCAGAAATCAGCCCATGGCATTCGGGAAGATTTTTCAGATGTCTATCTATGCCAGGGTACCCTGTGAACTGATCGGTACCATCGGCCTTACGGCGGGGATTTCTTTCTTCACAGGGATCATATGGATCATGATCGGATATCTGGTGAGCTATCAGCTGATGATGATGGGACTTGTGGAGAAGAAGGCGAAAGAGTAGAATCTGAATAATAATGCGTCTGGAAATCCCTTATGAAGAAGCCGAAGCAGATACGTCCAGCACAAAGCCGGAAGAAAAAATACGCTTTAAAAAAGTAAAGGTAATAAGGTTCGCCTGAAGCCGATCCTTGAGAAGATGTCCCAGAGGATGTGCCTGTCAGAGCATCCGTTTGGAACGATAAGATACGAGAAAACCCCTGAGAACATCCTCAGGGGTTTTTCAGCAAAATTAGTCTTTTATATAAACGGGGGAGAGGACCCCGGTTATATTATTTATATTAATGGTCGCTTTTCAGTGGGAAATCTGCATAACCGGAAATACCATGCTCTGATATGTCCATACCTGCAATTTCTTCTTCCTCGGAAGCGCGAAGTCCGATGGTATGCTTAAGTCCCTGGAAGATGATGAGCCCGCCGACAATACAGTAAGCGGCAACGGCAGCGACACCGATAAACTGTGCTTTGATAAATGCACCTCTTGTGATATCTAAAAGCTTTAATGAATCTCCGGTTGCGAAGAAGGCTGTCAGAAGGGTTCCAACCACGCCGCAGGCCAGATGCACACCGCAGGCTCCGACCGGGTCATCTATTTTTGCTTTTTTATCAAGCAGTTCGATTACAGCAACTACAACGACTCCGCAGATAGCACCGATGGCAATCGCTCCGTAATTGGATACCACGTCACAACCGGCCGTGATACCTACGAGTCCAGCGAGGGAACCATTCAGAGTCATGGAAACATCAGGCTTTCCATAGCGTACCCAGGTGATGATCAATGCCACTAAGGTGGATGCGGCGGCAGCCAGGTTTGTTGTCATGGCGATGGAGCCAAGAGTATCGGTGGCAGCAGTCGTGGAACCGCAGTTAAATCCGAACCAGCAGAACCATAAGATAAAGACTCCAAGTGCACCTAAAGCAATGTTGTGGGCAGGTATCGCTCTCGGAGTTCCGTCTGCTTTATATTTCCCGATACGGGGACCGAGGGTTGCAGCACCGACCAGTGCAAGCCATCCGCCGACAGAATGGACTGCAGTGGAGCCTGCAAAATCATGGAAACCAAGATCGGCAAGCCATCCGCCGCCCCAGATCCAGTGTCCGGTGATCGGGTAGATGATCAGACTGATCAGTGCACTGTAAGCCAGATAGGAAGAAAACTTTGTACGCTCTGCCATGGCCCCGGAAACGATGGTTGCGGCTGTGGCACAAAATACAGTCTGAAAGATCATGAAGACACCCGGCGTGAGATCTTTAAACTGCTGCAAGTCAATGGATGTTGGATTGAAAAAGCCTGTGGTGCCGACGATAGGATTGTCGCCTCCGAACATCAGGGCAAATCCAATGACAAAGAAACAAAGGGTGCCGAGGACAAAGTCCATCAAGTTTTTCATGATGATGTTGCTAGAATTTTTCGCTCTTGTAAAACCTGTCTCAACCATTGCGAAGCCTGCCTGCATGAAGAAGACAAGGAAAGCTGAGATACAAGTCCATACAATATTTAATAACTGCTGTACGTCCATATTTATATCCTCCTTTAAGACAAAAAGGGGACAATGCGTGCCTGCCATTTATGGCCTGGCTGCATTATCCCCTTTGATAATGATGTAAGTATTCTATTGTTTTCATATTTTTACCGCTTAGATTATAAAGCGTCTTTTCCGGTCTCACCGGTACGGATTCTGATAGCTTCTTCCACAGGTGAGACAAAGATCTTGCCGTCTCCGAATTTACCGGTGCGGACGGTGTTTACGATATCTTTCGTCACCTTTTCTACAACTTCTTCCGGCATCACAGATTCTACTTTGATCTTAGGGAGCAGATTGGAATTCAATTCATTCCCTCTGTATTTCTGGGTAAATCCTTTCTGGTTTCCATAGCCCATGATATTGGAGATCATGAGTCCGGATACTTTGTGAGCTTCCAGGATATGTTTTACATCCGTGAGCTTCTCAGGTTTGATGACAACTACAACTTTCTTCATCATAATATAATTCCTCCTCTTTTTAATTTAAGAAAAAAAGGCATTCCAATCTCTTGATCGGAACGCCTTTGTTCTTGATTGGTTCCCATTATACTCCTGGGGATTCATTTGTCAATAAAAAATCGGTTTGTATAAAAATAAATACAGATGAAAATCATTCTTAATCTGTCTGTAAAACATGATAGAATAGAAGAACAATCAGGAGCGGAGGAATTTATGGAAAAAAAGAACAAATCATTGATGGTAGCCCTCGCGGTGCTTGCCACTTTTTTATGGGGAAGCGCTTTTCCCAGCGTAAAATTGGGCTATGAGATCTTTAAGATACAGGGAGATGATATCGGGAGCAAGCTGCTGTTTGCAGGCATCCGTTTTGCGGCGGCAGGGCTCATGGTGCTTGCAGTCTTAGGAGTCCAGACAAGACAGCGGCCATTGCCAAAAAAAGGGGCATTCAAACAGCTTCTGACCCTCGGAATCCTTCAGACGACAATCCAGTATTATTTCTTTTATGTGGGCCTTGCGCATACCACGGGAGCCAAGGGGTCGATCATCAACTCATTTACGGCATTCTTTCCGGTGGTTTTGGCACCTTTCTTTTTTAAGAGCGACCGGCTGACGGCAAAGAAAATCATAGGATGTGCCGTGGGGCTTTCCGGCATCGTCCTGATCAATCTCCAGGGAGGGAGTCTCGGCGGATTTGCCTGGAACGGAGAAGGGTTCATTGTGCTGGCGGCACTGTCACAGAGTCTCGCATCCATTTACAGCAAGAAGCTGGCACAGACGATGAATGTGATGCTGATCGCCGGATATCAGCTTCTGCTCGGAGGAAGCCTGCTTCTGATCTTTGGATATGCAGGAAATGGAACGTTGACGTTCCAAAGCAGCGGCCTGCTTCTGCTGCTTTATATGGCAGTCCTCTCTGCCGTTGCATTCAGCGTCTGGACCTGGCTTTTATTTCATTATCAGGTCAGCTCCATTTCCATCTATAATCTGCTGATCCCGGTGTTCGGAACCCTGCTTTCCGGCCTGCTTTTAAGAGAAAACGTCTTTACCGCGGTAAATATCGCATCCATTTTCCTTGTATGCGGAGGAATTGCGGCAGTGAATAAACAGTAGACAGCCTGTTTTGTGGAATATTCATACGTCTTTTTCATTGTAGCGGTTTCTGCGATGAAGTATATTAGAATAGTAAAGGAATATTACATATTTGCGGAAGGAACATGCTCGAAAAACAGAATGAGATACAGACATTGAAAGTAGGAAGCTTCAAGGCTGCCATAAAGGCGAAATGTCCGATCGTCCCGGTAGCCCTCGTGGATGCATTTATTCCTTTTGATTCCAATACGATAAAGCCTGTCACAGTCCAGGTGCATTTTTTGAAGCCCCTGTATTATGGTGATTACAAAAATATGAAGGCTACGGAGATTGCAGAACAGGTAAAGGACAGAATCCAAAAGGCAATCGGATTACATTAAAAAATATTGTTTTTAGACAGAAAAAAAGGCCAGATAGGGAAATCTGGTCTTTTTGAGGGGAGTATAAATAAATTAATAAGGGGTTATATAGTAGAAATATATATAATGAATACCTTCTACTATCTGCATTATAAGGTATCACTAAAAAAAAAGCAATAAATTTTTTTCAGATGAAAATATGGATAATACAAAAATTTTTTATAATTGCGTTTTGTAAATCTTGCAAGAATATTTTTTTCTCTTTTGCAGACAATATTTGTGTAACCAACAGAAAGGAGAATTTATCATGTCAAAAAATTATTCTAACGAAAGCAACAACAGTAACAACAGCAACAGTTCAAACGAGAGTAACAGCCAGAACAGATCTCAGAACAAATCTCAGAACAAAAACCAGAACAAATCTCAGAACAGCAGCCAGAACTCTTCTAACCGTTAGTTATTAGAAGAAGAAAGCGGGAGAGACGTCCAAAGAAACTTTCTTTGGACGTCTTTTCATGTTCCTGCATATTCTAAATTATAAAAGGAAAGTGTTTGAAAATGGAATTTACAAATATAACTTTGCAGGAAGGTATTGACCGTTCGAAACAGGATGATCATGTGATGTTTGATGTGAGAGAACCGTATAGATTTAAACAGGGACATCTCCAAGGGGCTCTCAGCATGCCCTATGGTGTCATAAAAGATCAGGATGCTTTCAGAGATAAAAAGATCATTGTTTACTGTGACTTCGGCGGACAGAGCATGCTGGCTGCAAGGCATCTGGCTGAGCAGGGATATGAGGTCTACAATATTGTCGGCGGGATTTATTATTACCGCGGAGAGTTGACATCTCTGGGCCTAAAATTGTAGAATGAATATTATAATGCAAAGGAGAAACATGAATAATATAGAATTGATCGCCCCATGCCACTTTGGCCTGGAGGCAGTATTAAAGAGAGAAATACAGGATTTAGGATACGAGATTGCAAAGGTTGAGGACGGAAGGGTGACCTTCTTTTCTGACCTTGGCGGAATTGCAAGGGCAAATATGTTTTTGAGGACCGCAGAACGGATTTTGCTCAAGGTTGGTGCCTTTCGCGCATCGACCTTCGAGCAGCTGTTTGACAGGACGGCAGAGCTTGCCTGGGAAGATTTTATTCCTGAGGACGGAAAGTTCTGGGTGAAAAAGGCTTCCACTGCAAAGAGCAAACTTTACAGTGCTCCGGATATTCAGTCGATCGTCAAAAAAGCTATGGTAGAACGTCTGAAAAAGCGGTACCGCGTGTCCTGGTTTCCGGAAACAGGGAACGAGTATCCAGTGCGTGTCTTCATATTAAAAGACGAGGTAACAGTCAGTCTTGACACCAGCGGGACTCCGCTGCATAAGCGGGGCTACCGCACTCTGACAAGTGAAGCTCCGATCAGAGAGACTCTTGCAGCGGCGCTGATCATGCTGACACCCTGGAAGAAGGACCGCATCTTGGTGGACCCGTTCTGCGGAAGCGGAACCTTTCTGATCGAGGCTGCCATGATGGGAGCCGGCATCGCTCCGGGGATGAACCGCTCCTTTGAGGCAGAGGCGTGGACTAATTTTCTTCCGAAAAAGACATGGTATGATGCGGCCGATGAAGCCGGAGACCTGATGGACCTGGATATTTCCATGGACCTGCAGGGCTACGACAAGGACTCCAGGGTACTGAAGCTTGCCAGGGAAAATGCGGCTGCCGCTGAAGTGGATCATCTGATCCATTTCCAGCAAAGAGAAGTAAAAGATTTCAGCCACCCGAAACCCTATGGATTTATCATAACCAATCCGCCCTATGGTGAGCGGCTTGAAGAAAAAGAGGCTCTGCCGGAACTTTACGGGCAGATTGGAGACATTTTTCAGAAGATGGATACATGGTCTAAATATGTGATCACCTCTTACGAAGATGCACAGAAGTACATTGGTAAAGCTGCAAAGGTTAGAAAGGTCTACAACGGAATGATTCGTGCCGAGTTCTGTCAGTATCTCGGACCAAAACCGCCCAGGAGATAAGATTATGAAGAAAAGAATTATATTTGCAACAGGAAATCAGGGCAAGATGAAAGAGATCAGGGAAATCCTTGCGGACACAGAGTATGAGGTCGTGTCCATGAAAGAGGCAGGGGTGGACGCAGAGATTATAGAAGACGGCACAACATTTGAGGAAAATGCAGTCATCAAGGCCAAGGCCATCATGGAACTTACCGGAGAACTTACGATGGCGGATGACTCCGGGCTGGAGATTGATGCGCTGAACAAAGAGCCGGGAGTGTACTCGGCCAGATATATGGGAGAGGACACCCCGTATCCCGTTAAGAATCAGAAGATTCTGGACCGGATGGCAGGCGTGCCGGAAAAAGAAAGAACCGCCAGATTTGTCTGTGTGATCGCAGCCGCATTTCCGGATGGACAAATACGGACAAGTCGTGGTACTATGGAAGGTATCATTGGATATGAGATAAAGGGAGAGAATGGATTTGGCTATGATCCGATCTTTTTTCTGCCGGAGTTGGGCAGATACAGTGCGGAACTTTGCAGTGAAGAAAAAAACAGGTTAAGTCATCGCGGAGAAGCATTGAGGAAAATCAAAGACATTCTTTAGGGAGGTTATCTTGTGAGAATTTTAGTAATCAGTGACTCTCATGGTCGTAATGACGATGTAAAAGGGGTATTGGAGCAGGTCGGCGAGATCGACATGCTGATTCACTGCGGCGATGTAGAGCGCGGTGACCAGTATATCCGTGATATTGCCGGATGCCCTGTCGTCATGGTAGCGGGAAATAATGACTATTATCTTGACCTCCCCAGCGAGGAGACCATAGAGGTAGAGGGCTACCGCATCTGGGTAACCCACGGACATCCGTATTATGTGAATTCCGGGGTGGATTATCTGCGGGAATATGGAGAGATGCACGATGTAGACGTCGTGATGTACGGGCACACCCATGTGCCGTTCATAGAGATCGGGGACGATATGACAATTCTGAACCCCGGGAGTATTTCCTATCCAAGACAGGCCGGCAGAAAGCCGACGTTTCTCCTGATGGAGATCGACGATATGGGAGAGGCTCATTATGCCCATGGATATTATAAAGAACATTTCAGAGAACTGAACATTTAACATGAAAAAACTGTTTGTGGCATGAATACTGTAAGTAACAGCGAGGCTGTCCAAGTGTCAATGGCACAGGCAGTTTTTTCGTCGTATAAAGAAAAATAAATTAGAGTTGAGGTCAAAGATTGAAAATGAGAAGTAGAGGGTATCCATTTATTTAATCGCATAACAAATAA